>RHMF01000136.1_pt1 | contig 29612 bp, 26 predicted proteins | sample 5365151 | NCBI WGS metagenome assembly RHMF01 (sample SAMN10266501, study PRJNA497801) | feces metagenome | isolation source: feces | host: Bos taurus | place: China: Prairie of Fairy Mountain | collected 2017-08-14 | reverse complement strand
CTTTATATTTTCTCCGGAGGGACTTTTCTGATACATCCTCTATTATGTTTTCCATGGGCAAATGACATACTGACAGGTTTTGTTTAAGTTTTTCATTTTATTCTCCTTGCAATTATATATTTATAAAGTTTACAAACTAGACCTCCTCATTTGTATACTGTTACCGTTACTTTGGTATGTATATTTGCCCATGGAAAATGCAATAGAACTATATGGAAACAAGAACTAAAAAGGAGTAAACAAAGTGCAAACTTATGAAAAAGTCAGTATCAAGGTCTCCGGACACAGTAAGAAAGCGAGAACGTAGCGCTTTAACTCCGGCATCCAGAGAGGAACAGCTCATAGGATTGGCTATGGATAACGCTGAAGAGCTTTTATTAAGCGGAAAAGCGCCGTCTCAGATAATTACACATTACTTAAAGCTCGGTTCAATGAAAGAACGCAAGGAAGTTGAAAGACTTACCAAGGAGATCGAGCTTATGCAAGCTAAAATAGATGCGCTCGAAGCCGGTCAGAGAATGGAAGAGCTTTATACAAAGGCTATTGAAGCAATGCGGATTTACAAAGGCAATCATCATGACGAATACGAATGATATTTTTAAATCCTACGAAGATCTGATAAGGCTTTCTACGTATGACGAACGTCTCGAGTATCTTAGAATATTTGGAACGGTTGGAAAAGATACATTCGGTTTCGATAGATATTTGAATCAGAGATTCTACAGATCAAACGAATGGAAACATCTTCGAAAACAGATATTTTTAAGAGACAATGGCTGTGACCTTGGATTAGAAGGCTATGATATTTTAGATCCTGGCAGTGTAATCATACATCACATAAATCCGTTGTCTATAGATGATTTCAAAGACAGTACAGATCTGTTATTCGATCCTAACAATCTTATAACTGTATCCAGATGGACACATAATCTTATCCACTACGGAGATTCTGAACATATTCCTGTGGCATATACAAGATCGCCAAATGATACTTGTCCATGGAAGAACGCGAGGTAAATTTTATGCATGAAGAAACCAGTATATTGGTAACAATAAGAAAAATGATTGGCGGCGATACAGAATCAAATGAATTCGATAAAGATTTAATTGTTGCTATCAATTCTGCCATATCAACTCTTTATCAGTTAGGGATAGAAACTTTAAAATCTGGTGGCGGTTTTTCTATTACTGGAGAATCTGAAACCTGGGATGATCTTCTTGGCGATTTTATGCATCTTGATATGGTTAAGGGTTATATTTACCTTAAAACAAGGCTCATGTTTGATCCGCCACAGAACTCTTTCCTGGTAAATTCAATTCAGGATCAGATAAAAGAAATGGAATGGCGAATCACAGTGGCTATTGAAACTGACAATGCCGTTCGGTAGAAAATTAGAAAGAGGAAAAACTAAAATGAGTGAGCTTGTATTAATTCATCATGGTATAAAAGGTCAGAAATGGGGGAAACAGAACGGACCACCGTATCCTCTTGGATCTGATAGTTTATCTCCGGCCGAAAGAAAAGCCGATACTGGTGAAATAAAGAGGGTCCGCAGAGATAAGAAGGGCCGTATACTCATGGAAGATTACAATAACATGAGTGATGCGGATCTTAGAAAAACTGTCGAAAGAATGGAACTTGAGAACAGGTATCTCAGAGCTTATGATGTAAGTCAGGGCAAGTCGTTTCTTGAGAAGACGGCATCGACTTTCAATAGTGTTGGACAAATTTTAGACAGTGTTAACAAAGGATCTAAGTTTTTTACAGGAGAAGATTTTGTTAAGAATATTGCAAGGATTGCAGACAAAGCCAAGGCTTCTAAAAAAACAGGCGATGATGACATAACGAATGTATGGGATGAAGTGTCGAAGAATATTAATTCAGATCATAAGCCAATAAAATCAATCCGAAAAGCTTTAAATAAGATTTCAAGTCCAGGTTTCGATGGAAGTAATCCTTTTGATAACACAAAGAAATAGGAAGGTAATAAATGTTATCTAATACAGCAACGCCTATTTACTATGGTGAATTCAGAGACGCTGTATTAAGAGGCGACATACCTGTATGTAAAGAGATTTCACAGGAGATGAATCGTATCGACGCTCTTATCGAGAATGAGAATGTCTATTACGATGACGAAGCAATAAACGGATTTGTTGAGTATTGCAATAATGAGCTGGTATTAACTGATGGAGAAGATTTAGAGCTGCTTGATACATTCAAGCTATGGGCAGAACAGATATTTGGATGGTATTACTTTGTTGAGAGAAGCGTTTGGGAACCTGATGAAACTGGAAGAGATGGCAAGTATGTTACCAAATACGTAAAGAAGCGTCTTGTAAACAAGCAGTTTCTTATAATACCAAGAAACGCTGCAAAATCTATGTATGCCTCATGTATACAGAGCTTTTTTCTAAATGTTGACACATCCACGACACATCAGATTACAACTGCTCCTACAATGAAACAGTCCGAAGAGACCATGTCCCCGTTCAGGACTGCCATTACCAGATCAAGAGGCCCGCTCTTTAAATTTCTTACAGAAGGGTCTCTACAGAACACTACCGGATCAAAAGCAATGAGAGTCAAGTTGGCATCTACTAAGAAGGGGATTGAAAATTTCCTTACTGGTTCGTTATTAGAGATAAGACCTATGAGCATTAATAAGCTTCAGGGACTTAGATGTAAAATAGCAACCATAGACGAATGGCTTTCGGGAGATATTCGTGAAGATGTTATTGGCGCCATTGAACAGGGAGCGTCAAAGAATGAAGATTATTTAATTCTTGCGACGTCCTCAGAAGGTACTGTTCGAAATGGAAGTGGTGATGAAATAAAGAAAGAGCTTATAGATATTCTGAATGGGGAATACTATAACCCTCACGTATCAATCTGGTACTATAAATTAGACAGTCTTGATGAAATAAACGATCCTTCAATGTGGATCAAAGCCAATCCAAATCTCGGTAAAACAGCATCATATGAAACTTATCAGCTGGAAGTAGAAAGAGCTGAAAAAGTACCGGCTGCGAGAAATGATATTTTGGCTAAGCGATTTAACATCCCTATGGAAGGATTTACGTATTTCTTCACTTACGAAGAAACAATTGTCCACCGCAAACGTACATACTGGCAAATGCCTTGTGCGATGGGAGCGGACCTTTCTATGGGTGACGACTTTTGTGCGTTTGTCTTCATGTTCCCGTTAAACAACGGATATTTTGGAATAAAGACCAGGAACTACATCTCTTCTCTTACTCTGAGAAAACTTCAACCGGCAATGCGAATAAAGTACGAAGAGTTTATGAATGAAGGAAGCCTAATAGTTATAGAAGGCTCTATTCTTGACATAAACGAGGTATACGACGATCTCGATGCTCATATAGAAGAATGTGGATACGATGTTCGTTGCTTTGGCTATGACCCGTACAATGCTAAAGAGTTTGTTGAAAGATGGGCCAGGGAGAACGGTCCTTATGGCATAGAAAAGGTACGTCAGGGAGTTCAGACAGAATCCGTTCCGTTAGGAGAGTTAAAGAACATGGCAGAAGAGAGAATGCTTCTGTTTGATGAATCTTTAATGAGTTTTGCAATGGGTAACGCTATAACTATAGTCGACAATAACGGAAACAGAAAACTCCTTAAGAAGAAGAGAGAACAGAAGATCGACCCTGTTGCAGCAATGATGGATGCTTTTGTTGCATACAAACACAATAGGGAGGCGTTTGAATAATGAATAACAAAAAAAACGATTCTGATTCATCACGGAATCAAAGGGATGAAATGGGGAGTTAAATTAGGTCCTCCTTATCCGTTATCTAAGCAAGCCCAAGGTATCAATTTTCTAATTAAAGATTTAAATAAATTTTCATATAAAGAGTTTGAAAAATTAATGTCTCCAAACGAAGTCCGCGAAACAAAATCTGGTTCATGCCATGACCAAGTCTTATACGAATACACTGAGCTTAAAAAACTAGGGCTAAATCCAAAATGCAAATTTTTTATTGAAAGTGATAATCAAGGACAAGGTGGAACCACACATTCGTTGGTATTTTTTAATTTAAATAACAAAACGTTTTGGTTAGAAAATGCTTGGGACGACGAAAAAGGTCTTAGAAGTTATAAGAACGAGCAAGCAATGGTCAAAGATGTCGTCAGACGTTGGAATAAAAAACCACAATTTCCAATTCTATATGAAGGCGATTTGAACCTTGCAAAAATGAGGAAGGGGATGACTCTTCAAGACATCGTCAATATTGTTGATTTTAAAGATTAATGAAAGAGAAAGAGTCAGGCGATTCAAAATGGAAGATAAAATATTAATTCATTCAGCTACAGGTGGGACATCCGGATCCGCATTTTACAACGTATTGATCATTTAACATTTATAGACCCTCCTTTCTTAATAATTTCAGCACGTTAAACAATAATAAATATTATGAGATACTGATTTTGTTGAAAATAACGGAAGGGTCTGATATATTACTATGGTTGGCAGTTAGTGGATGGTCGTTTTTAGACCCTTCGCTAATTTTTGAGAGATACTTTGTTACCGCATCGTATCTCTCTTTCTTTTTATATCAGAAGGATGGTAAAAATTCAACTATATGTGGTGCTTGAATTTTTTACAGGCCACTATATATAGACGTGAAAGGATGAGAAGAGATGGAAAACAATGTAAAACTATCATCGCCATGGGTCATTTATTATAGGCAGATCCAGGCGTTTTTTAAATACGATCAGAAAGTGCACGTATCTTATGATGCAGACAGTAACATTATTAAGCTATACGTTGATGACCCGATGAAAGCAGATGCACTTGCAGAGCTTCTTCCGACTGAGAAGAAATTTGGAAACGTAACAGTTCAGCTGCAGGTAATACCTCCGAATGTTGTTGAGTTCGATAAGGCTGAAATATTCAAAATAGCGTTTGATGGAAATCCTGCCGTGTCTTACGTACAGTCAGCAGAGAGCCCATTCGGAACGTTTAACTACGTCGTCTGTGCGAACGCAGTAGTTCAGTATTACAGCGATAATCTTCAGGACATCCATGGCTATACCAGTACTTTGTATCAGGATATAGCAAAAGAAATATTCAAAGAGGACTCTGAAGCATTCTTCTGCACTGATACTCCTGACGGATTCGGCAAACCGCTTGGCGAATGGCCATGATTAATTTGAGGTGGTGAGATGTATGAACCCAAATCGTGACATTCTAATTCATCATGGCATCCTTGGGATGAAATGGGGAGTTAGACGTTACCAGAATAAAGATGGAACACTTACTTAAGCTGGAAAGAAACATATTCGAGAAAACGCTGGTTGGTATTTACAGCCAAAATACGATTCAAAGAGTAAGTCCTATAAAGGCTTTGAAAATAGAAGTCAAGTATCCAAAGAATACATGAAAGAATTTGATGATTATGCGAAGGATGTTGATATCTATTCTCCTTCTGAAAGCGAAGAAGATTATATGGATAAAATGTGGGAGTCATATTTGAAACAATATGCTGATGCCACAGTAAAAGATTTAAAACTTTCTTCAAGTGAGCAGGTTGTTGATTTTATTAAAGATTACTACGAATCAATCGATGACACAATGGCTGAAATAAAAGAAAAACGTCAGCGAAAAGAAGAAGAAAAGAAAGTTGAAGAAAAACGAATAAAGACGGATATAGACCAGTACGAAAAAGAATATCCGAACCAGCTATATAGTATTTCATCCGCCCAGAAATCTCCGAAATTTAACGAGTGGGTCAAGAAAGAATTCGGTATCGAGAATTATGATCCGGTTAATGACGACGATGATGAGAGCAATATATTTAGATTCTATTTAGATTATCTATATGATACTGGCGATGTAAAAGAACTTAAAAATATTCAGGCAAAGAATAAGTGAGACTATAAAAGTTGAAAACCGACAAATAAAAAAGGAAGCCGTAATCAGCTCCCTTTCAATTATTATGTCATGAACGTATCAGAACAGACCAGATTGTCTATTTGGAAAGTATTTAATATGGATACCGACGAAATCCGTTCCGTAGTACGCTTTTACCCATATATAGTTACCTTCTTCAAGAGTTACTGACTTATGAACACCGTATTCGTCGTAGTAAATATCTTCATATTCGTAATCCCATCCATCATATTGCTCACCCCATTTAACCGCGCCTAATTCTGTATATCCGCAATGATAATCATGGCCATCGTCTAAAAATTCTTGCATTTCAGGACCTATTTTCACGTCATCTTCCTCAACCCAGAATTCATAATGCCCAGCAGGAATATCGGTGCCAACAAGAAGGACATCACTGGCGTATAAATATCCGAGCTTAGTATCAGCATCATGTATTCTGTGTACGATTTCAATGAGTTCTTCTTCAGTGTAATCTTCGACGTTAAAATCAACATCAGTTGCAGCCAAAGCGAGCGAACTGAACATTGATGCGGCAAAGCAAAGAATCATAAAGAAAACTAATAATTTACGTGTAAACATTTTTTCTTTCATTTTACTATCTCCTTCTCCTTAATGTAATAATACTCATTATAAGTTAAAGGGGTCTTGGAATCAACATAAATTACGAAGAGGTACAATTCAAAATGAGTGATAAATTAACAAATTTTAGAGTCTTGCGGACTCCTGCTTCTGATTCAGACTCTCTTGTTTTAATCCATCACGGGATTGAAGGTCAGAAATGGGGGCAGCAGAATGGGCCTCCTTATCCTTTAGATTACGAAGATCATTCAGCAGCTGAGAAGAAAATGAACCCTAAATCAGAGCTCGATAATTATAACGGACCGCAAAAGAAAAGCTTCGTTCAGAGACATAAGAAAGCACTTATTGCAGGCGGTATCATTGCCGCGGTTGCTATCGCTGCTGGTGTTGCATATTGCAATAAAAACAAGAAAAACAAATCTTTAGCATTGGTTGAGGGCGTAGATTATGAAATATTAGGGCCTGATAATCCGGTATCTTCATTTGTTAATCAAATGTCTAATTTTAAGATGTCCGATTTTAGTCCGAATAGCGGTTTATTAATGCTTCCAGATTTATCTAAGCAACATGACTGATTGGGAAAGGATACAAAATGAAAGACAGATATTTAATCCATCGTGAACTTCCTGAAGAAGTGTTCGAACGTAAATACGGTATTCCGGAGCTTAAGAAGTATCCGATGCCAGACTCTGCTCATGTTCGTTCCGCTATAAGATTCTTTAACTATGTAGAGCCTAGATATGAGGAAGAACTCGCTAAAGCTATTCTAAATCGAATGAAAGAATATGGCTTGACATTTGATGATTTCACTGTAGGGGAAGAGAACAGGTTTTTCAAATACATTCCACAGAAATCGTTATCTCATCATGGAATAGCCGGACAGAAGTGGGGTAAACAAAACGGACCTCCTTATCCTCTTGACTATGAAGATCATTCAGCAGCTGAGAAGAAATTAAACCCTAAAGGATTATTGAATAATTATAGCTCTCCCAGATCAGGTTCATCTGGAAAACGTGGCTTTAAAGAAAAAGTGTTTTCCGGAGTACCAAGTGTTAAAAGTCATGGGACATCTAAAAATTCAAGCTCATCAAAAACGTCTAGCTCAAGCTCATCGAAAGTATCAAATTCCGGTTCTTCAGGAACAAGCAGAACATCAGTGAAAGATGTAAATGATCACTTCAATTTCGATTTATCAAAAAGGACTTTCAAATATGCTTATAACGATGAGAATGGAGAACTGCATACTGAAACCTTAAACATGAAAGATGACTTTTCAATATGGGCTGAAGAAGTTAAAAAGTGGCTTGATGAGGAAGGACCCGAAGCGACAATAGACTATCTCCAAAATGATATGGATTTCACCGAAGAAGAAGCCCGGAACATCGTTGAAAATTTAAACGATGCTTTGGACAGTCTTAAAAGTGACGAAGAAGAATCTGACGAAAAAAAGACTATTGATGAAATCCAGGATATTGTCGATAAAGTATGGAATGGCGATTTTGGAGTAGGCGATGAGAGACGTAAAAAACTAGAATCCATGGGCTATTCTTACAAAGATATCCAGGGCTTAGTCGATAAGGGATACGGTTATAAGGTTACTTCTGACGACCTGACATCGTCAATGAAACAAAGTGTTAGCCATTCGGATTTTGGCGATAAGAGATATCTGATTCATCACGGTATAAAAGGCCAGAAATGGGGCGTCAGACGTTATCAGAATTCTGATGGTTCTTTGACTGCAGAAGGAAAGAAAAGATATAGTACGGGTTCTTTGAAATCAGAAAAAGAATTCGTTTCAAGGTATCCAGGTTTGGATAAACAAAACTATGATAACGATGGTGCTTCTAATAAAGTATACGTTACTCAAAAGTTCGCAGATACTTGCAAGCAAATGTCAAAGGATCTTGACAATATAGGCATAGATATCGATGGCGGAGTTTATCCAGACGGAAGCATTTCTAAAGATGTACATGACCATTATAGAAACAAGTATGACAAAACATACAAACTGGCATCGCCTAAGGAATATGAAAAATCTGCTTTCAAAAAACGATATCAAGATTTTATGAACGAATGGAATCATGAGCAGTGCCGTGCGATTGCCAAGGATCTTGGGTATGCGGATACTTCAAAAATAGCAAATTCTATTGAGTTATATCAACAATATAACGGATTACACGATTTTCCGGAAGTTGAAATTGTCATTCGCGATGATAAAAAACTATCTCATCACGGAATAGACGGTCAGAAATGGGGACAGCGCAACGGCCCTCCTTATCCTCTCGATTATGCGGATCATTCAGCAGAAGAGAAGAAAGCTCTTAAGAAAGATCTTAAATGGATTAAGAAGAACGAAAAGAAAATCCATGATAAAGCCTATAAAGAATCCAAAAAGGAAATTAAGGAGTATTCCAGACTTCTCAGCATGAAATATGGTTTAAACAAGAATGGGAAATTGTCTGCCGCATATGTCAATAACTTCAATAGAGGTATGGCCGAACTTATGACTGATAAAGTTTCAGATCTTACGTCTCCATCAGGAAGAGCCGTTAAGTTCATAGCTAAGCGAGGTGAGATGGGAGTCTATACAGCACTTGCTGATCAAGGCTACGATATGAGTCAGGTAAAGAACGGCGTCTGGACCTCTGGCCGTATCGCATATAAAAAGACAGGGGTTAGCAAAGTTGATGTTAGCGACTATTAGGAGATTTCAAAATGACAAATTATTTAATTGACAATAATGTTTTACGGAATAATCAAATTTTAATCCATCACGGGATTGAAGGTCAGAAATGGGGGCAGCGTAACGGACCTCCATATCCGTTATCTTATGAAGCACATTCTTCTGCTGAGAAGAAAGCTAATTCAAGGGCTGAACTCACCGGCGACAAAAAGACTGACAAAGAAATACTAAAGAGAACGTATCATGAAGGTAAATACACTAAGGCGGCTTCTATGTTAGCTAAGTCTGAAAGTGATAGAGCTTTAAAAAAATCTAATAAAAAAGTAGGCTTTAAAAGCGAAGAACTGGGAGACAAATCGAAGAATTTAGCAACCCAAGCGAAGAAGGCTGAAGAAAATGCTAAATATTTTACTGAAAAATTCCAAAGGCAAGCAGCCGAATATGCTAACAAATACGGTGATAATTCTTTCAATAAAATGAAGACCGATTATATGGATAAAATGAGTATTCAAAAGGCTAGTAATTTTATAGCTAATAATGGCACATTAGGTATGGCCGTTCTTGGCGGTGCTATAGGCGGACCCATAGGTGGCGGTGTACTCGGTGGAGCTAAAGGGTATTCTAATTATAAAGATTATCAGAGGTATATTAACAGCCTATAAATAGTGTCCTGAGATAATGCTATAGGCGTTTAGCCATTCCATAACAACGAGGATAATTTAATATGGCAAGAAATTCATTTGCTTCCAGGTTTAAAAAGGCCTGGAATATTTTTTTGGGTCGAGATCCTACAAGATATGAGAATCCCGGCTTTGGATCCTATACCCGACTTGGTGGTTGGACATCATCCTTCTTCAGAGGCGAAGGAACTATAGCTTCGGCGGTATATAACCGAATTTCAATCGATGCTGCGTCGACAAGTATTCTACATGTGAAAGTAGATGACGTCGATCGGTTCAAAGAGAACATAGACAGTCCGCTGAACACCTGTCTTACGCTTGAAGCAAACAAAGATCAGACAGGAAGGATATTCGTACAGGATCTTGTTAGGTCCATGCTTGACGAAGGAGTTGTGGCCGCCGTTCCGATTGATACAGATCGGGATCCTGAAGATGGATCGTTTGATATTTACTCCATGAGAGTAGGAAAGATTATTCAATGGTATCCGGATCACATCAAGGTAAATGTTTATAACGATCGGCTAGGAGTTAAACAAGACGTACTTGTGGAAAAGGCGACTGTTGCCATCATAGAAAATCCTTTCTATGAAATAATGAATGCGCCAAATTCAACTCTTCAGAGGCTTATCAGAAAGCTTCAGATTTTAGACGCTATAGACGAACAGTCTGGATCCGGAAAATTAGATCTTATAATTCAGCTTCCTTATATAGTAAAGTCTGCGGCCAGAAAAGACCAGGCAGAAAAGCGTAGACAAGAAATTGAGGAACAATTAAACGGTTCTAAATACGGAATCGCATATACCGACGGGACGGAGCATGTTACTCAGCTTAATCGTTCTGTTGAAAACAATCTTTTGGCCCAGATTGAATACCTTACTAACATGTTCTTCAGTCAATTGGGCATCACGACATCTATTCTCGATGGTACTGCGGATGAGAACACTCTTAACAATTACTTCGACAGAGTAATAGAGCCTATCGTAGCAGCTATCGCCGATGAGTATAAAAGAAAATTCTTAACACCAACAGCAAGATCTCAACATCAATCCATTAAATATTTCAGAGACCCACTCCGTCTGATCCCCGCTACAAAGATTGCGGAACTCGCAGACAAATTAACCAGAAACGAGATTGCTTCGTCCAACGAAATCAGACAGGCGATTGGTTTGAAACCTTCATCAGACCCAGGGGCAGATGAACTAAGAAACAAGAACCTATCGAGGCCGTCGGGAGAAGAACCATTTGTAGAAGAGAGTAGAGCAGAGATTGATGAAGAAGATAAAACAGTGGAGGAAACTTAGAAATGTACAAAGATTACGATTTTTGTGGCTGGGCCACACGTAACGACCTTCGTTGTTCAGACGGAAGAATTATTCGAAGGGATGCATTCAAGCATAATGATGGAGATAAAGTCCCCCTGATCTGGAACCATGATCACACATCCCCATCAAAGCTTATAGGGCATTGCATTCTCCAGAATAAACCAGAGGGCGTTTACACCTATGGCTATCTGAACAAATCAAAATCAGCCCAGGAAGCAAAAGAAGGTCTGTTACACGGAGACATTGATTCTCTTTCTATTTATGCGAACCATCTTCAGCAGAACGGATCAGAAGTTCTGCACGGTTCAATCAAAGAAGTCAGCTTAGTTCTTGCCGGCGCAAATCCAGGAGCACGTATCGAAAACATTATAGAGCATATGGATGGCTGCGAGGAAGAAGCGATCATCACTACAGGCGAATCCATAGAACTTTTCCATTCAGAAGAAAAGGCTAAAGAAGAGCCTAAGAAGGAAGAACCTAAGAAAGAGGAAGCCAAAACAGAAGAGCCTAAAAAAGAGGAGGAAGATATGGCAGAAGTAGCTAAGAAGAAAGACGAATCAGAAGAAACAGTAAAAGATGTTATCGACAGCATGACTGACAAACAGAAGACAGTTATGTACGCCATTGTTGGTGCCGCTCTTGAGGAAGCATCAAAAGGCAAAGAAAAAGAAACCGATGAAGATGAAGGAGACGAAAAAGAAATGAAACACAATCTTTTCGAAGGACAGGAGCAGGAAATGGACAGAGACGTATATTTATCACATTCTGAGATGGAAGCTATATTTAGCGATGCTAAAGAAACAGGCAGCCTGAAGAAAGCTTTTATCAGCCATGGTATTACAAACATTGATTACCTTTATCCGGATGCAAAGGCTATTGATTCTACCCCGGGTTGGATCAAGAGAGAAGATGAATGGGTAACAACAGTTATGAACGGTGTTCATCATACTCCGTTTGCAAGAATCAAGAGCATATTTGCAGATCTTACAACAGATGACGCAAGAGCTAAAGGCTATATCAAAGGTAACAAGAAAGACGAAGAAGTATTCGCTCTTCTTAAGAGAACAACCATCCCGGCAATGATCTATAAGAAACAGAAGATAGATCGTCAGGACATCATCGACATTACAGATTTTGACGTTGTTAACTGGATCAAAACTGAAATGAGAATGATGCTCAATGAAGAAATTGCACGTGCAATTCTCGTTGGCGATGGCAGATCAGTTTCTTCTGATGATAAGATTCCGGAAGACAATATTCGTCCTATCTGGACAGATGATGATGTCTACACAATTCACAAAGAAATCGTTGTCGCTGCTAATGCAAGCGAAGGCGACATCGCAAGGGCTGTTATCAAGGGCGCTCTTAAGGCTCGTAAAGATTACAAGGGTTCGGGTACACCGACTCTGTTTACAACGGAAGATTATCTTACAGATATGCTTCTTGCTGAAGACTCAATCGGTCGTCCGATCTATGACACAGAAGATAAGCTTAAAGCAGCTATGCGTGTAAGCAGAATCGTCACTGTTCCGATTATGGAAGGTCTTACAAGAACTGTTGACGGAAAGACAAGGACTCTGGCAGGTATCATCGTTAACCTTAACGACTACAATGTTGGTGCTGACAAGGGCGGAGCTGTCAATATGTTCGATGACTTTGACATTGATTACAATGCTCAGAAGTATCTTATCGAGACAAGATGCTCAGGCGCTATGATAAGACCTTACAGCGCAATCGCTCTTGAGGTCGTAGCGGGGGAATAATTAGTCTCTCTGTAGAAGCCGAAGACGGAGGGACAAGCTTATTCGGCAAAAAGGTAAGCGATCTTCAGGAAAATATTGTCGTTGGTAAAAACAGCATATCAGGAACTTTAAAAACCGTAACTGATTATACAGGATTCAGTAGCAATCCGGATCTTCAGAACGGTAATTTTATTGCCCTGAAATTCTCAGCTCCAGAAGGTTCAACCACAACAGTTGAGATAGTTGGAGGAATCTCAGGACCTGTAACGCTTGATTCTGATATGAACTATGTTGGAAGAATAGCCGATAAGAATACTCAGTCCATTCGCGTTGTGACTGTTAAAGATGATGTCTCTGTAACTAAGACTTTCAATCTTTCCAATCTTAATATAGCTGATCCCGATTATGGGGTTGAGATTAATGGTTCAAAAGTAGCCGTGAATTCATTTGAAGAAGCTATGAATCTTCTTAACAGCAATTCGGGAGCTACTCTTAAGCTTGGCAAAGATGAAGATGTCAGCAAGTCTTTCGCGGTTACATCGGATGGAACAATTAATCTAAATGGCCATACTTTAAGCCATTCTGGAAACAAAACAATATTCCAGGTTAGTAGCGATGCCACATTGACGATTGATGGAAGCACTGACGGAAGTGCACTGTACGGTCGAATCAATGTAGGAAAGAGTAACGATGACAACGGTAACGTGGTTATCAATGGCGGAACATATAGTTGCGGAAACGATCAGACTGTAATGCATCTTAACGGTACATGTAAGAATTCAAGCGTGACCATAAATAATGCAGTTATTAACAGTCCGACTGACAATGGAATCCAGCTAAGCGCTAACGGCACATATCGTATAACCAACAGCCAGATTTCTGGTAAGACCGGTATTTATCTTAAATCAGGCGAACTTACAATCACCGGTTGTGAGATAAACAGTACATCAGCTGAACATACCGATTACAACTTCAACAATAACGGATCAAATGCTACAGGAGATGCTATTGTAGTCGATTCCTGCAGCTATCCAGGGGGAATACCAACACTTGTTATTAGGGAAGGTAACACGATAAGCAGTGTTGCTGGAAGTGGTAATACTCAGATCGGTTATTACGAGAAGACTCCGGATGTCGAGTTCGGAAATGTAACTTCGGTTACAAATACTTATAGCGTAAACGAAGGTTATTCCTGGGTCGAAGATGAACTTGGAGGAATGTACAAGCTCGTTAAGGCTTTATAAGAAAGGAACAATTCAAAATGGCAAAATTTGTTGGAAAGATAGGCTTCTCGCAGGAAAACGAAGATGCTGCTGAAACCGGTATCTGGACTCCTACAATCACGGAGATTAAATACCACGGCGATGTCATTAACGATACTTACAAATACAATGATAATTCCAAAGTGAATCAGGATTTGAACATAAGTAACAAGTTTAGTGTAGTTGCCAATAGTTTTGCCGTTGAAAACATAGGGAACATGCTGTACCTGGAATGGAAGGGTGTTAAGTGGAAAATAATTACCGCAGAGATTTCTTTTCCGAGAATAATTCTTTATGTGGGAGGGCTGTACAATGGCGAAACCAAGAGTTGAATTGCAGGCTCTGCTAAGGGAAATATTGGGTGATAAATATGTATATTTCCAGCCACCTTCCACTATCAGCATGAAATACCCCTGTATCGTTTACGAACGAAGTAAGATAAACGGCGACCATGCCGACAATTTGGTTTATAAAACAAACGTTCAGTACACAGTGACCGCTATTTACACTGATCCGGACAGCGAACTTCCTTTTAAGCTTTCGCGGATCCCGACAGCAAGACATAGCGGTCATTTTGTATCTGACAATCTTTATCACGATGTTTTTACAATTTTTTATTAGGAGGATTACAACATGGCAGAATTAACATGGGATGGCGTTGGCGATCGTTATTATGAGATGGGTGTCTCTAAGGCAGTCCTGTTTCCATATAATTCATCAACCAACACTTATGAAGCAGGTGTTGCATGGAACGGCGTAATCAGCATTAGCGATAGCCCGGAAGGTGCAGATGCTAATGATCTGTATGCAGATAACATTAAATATGCATCAATTCGTTCCGCTGAAAAGGTTAACGGATCAATTGAAGCTTATACATATCCGGATGAATGGCTTCCTTGTGACGGCATCTCTACACCTGTGAATGGTGTATTTTTACGTCAGCAGCCGAGAAAAGCTTTCGGACTTTGCTGGAGAACAGAAATCGGAAACGATGTAACTGACGATGCTGGCTACAAGCTTCATTTCATTTACGGTGCAACTGCTTCACCTTCAGAACAGCCACACGAAACAATCAACGATTCTCCGGATGCTAAGACATTCTCTTGGAGTTACAACACTGTTCCGGTTCCGGTAACAGGATACAAGCCTTTAGCAAAGGTTGAGATCGACTCCAGAATGACAACAGAAGCAAAGATGAAAGTTCTTGAAGCTATCATATATGGTAGTGATACAGAAGATCCGAGACTTCCGCTTCCGGCAGAAATAATCCAGAAAATGACCTGATAAGTCGTTTGTGAAATAAAATATTATACTATGTGGACCGTAATCAGTTAGGCTGGCGGTCCTTTTTATTTAACGAGGAGGATAAATAATGTTAGAAAAGAAAATCACATATACAGATTTTAATGGCCAGGAAAGAACTGAAACTTTCAGATTTAACCTTAACAAAGCAGAGATTCTTGAAATGGAACTTGGGACAGCTGGCGGTCTTACGCAGATGATTGAAAAACTCGTCGAAATAAATGATTATCCGCAGATAGTGAAACTTTACAAGAATTTCATTCTCTCTTCTTACGGCGAGAAATCTCTTGATGGAAAGAACTTTGTTAAGAGTGATCAGATCAAAAAGAAATTTGAACAGTCAGAGGCATATTCCGAATTATTCATGGAGCTCCTTTCAGATCCTGATAAAGCCGCAGCATTTGTAAATGGCGTAATGCCTCACGGTGCAAAGGTTACTGAAGATCACGTAAAAGCGGAGCCAAAGCTTGTCACTGACAATTCAAATCTAATATAGAAAATGAGATATTAAGACATGCTGAAAAATGGAATTGATTATAGTAATGAAGTACTGATTTTAACCGTGTCCGGAAGAGAATACTACAATGAAGAAACCAATGAATTTATAGAAGTCAGGGAAACAACAATCAGACTGAAACATTCGCTGCTTTCACTTTCAAAATGGGAGGCTAAATACAAAAGACCTTTCCTTGACGTAAGAAATCCTCCTACATATGAGGAGACTATCGATTATATCAGGTTTATGACACTTACGCAGAATGTTGATCCTAATGTTTATGACGTTATAGGAGCTGAACAGCTTGGTCTTGTTAATAGATATTTGGAAGACAGTATGACTGGTACTACTTTTGGGAATGATAAAGCTGCTGGACGTGCTAAAACTCCAAGAAATCCTTTATCTGCGGAAGTTATTTATTACTATATGTGCGAATTTAATATTCCATGGGAATGTCAGAAATGGCATTTAAACCGTCTTCTAACTCTTATCAGAGTTTGCGGAATTAAGAGAAATCCTCCTAAGAAATCCAAAGGGACTGCTAAGAGTCGTCAGCAGTTAAATGAACTTCGTAGAAAACAGCATAATTCGAAAGGCTGAAACTGATGATTACTTTTAAACAGAAAGGCGATTTTTCTAAGGTTACAAGATATTTAAAGAAAGACCGAAGAAGTAAATACGCATCGATTTTCGATAAATACGGAAGTAAAGGAGTAGAGGCTTTAAAACAAGCCACTCCAGTAGAGACAGGTAAAACAGCAGCGTCTTGGTATTATACTGTAGAAGCAAGCGCTTCAGGGGCAAAGATAACCTGGAGTAATAGTAATTTTAATAAAGGTGTTCCTATAGCCATAATTTTGCAATATGGCCATGGTACGGGAACAGGAGGATGGGTTGAAGGTCGTGATTATATTAATCCCGCTGTTCAGCCCATTTTCGATTCAATGGCAGAAGAATTATGGAAGGAGACTACTGAGGTATGAGCCAGGTAATTGATGAAAAAGTCGTCGAGATGCGATTTGAGAATTCGAATTTCGAATCCAATGTCAATCAGAGCCTTTCAACTCTTGATAAGCTTAAAAAGAGTTTGAATTTGGACGATTCTGCCAAATCATTTGAAGGCATTAGCAAAGCTGCAAACGAAGTCTCCTTCGAAGGTATGAGAGAAGGCATCGTAAAGGTAAAAGACGAATCTTCAGCATTGGAGAAAGTTGTTACTGGCGCTTTAAAGAAGATAGGTGAAAAAGCAGCCGACGTAGGCATGAACTTTGTTAAGTCCATGTCCGGCATCGAAAATGTTACAGGAGGACTTTCACAGTACGAACAGAAGACAAAAGCTGTTCAGACTATAATGAATGCCACAGGTCTTTCTATAGACGATGTGGATAATTCTTTATCAAAACTTATTTGGTTTGCTGATGAAACCAGTTATAGTTTTACCGACATGACCAACAACGTTGGTAAATTTACCTCTGCTGGAGTGGGGCTTGAAGATTCCGTTACAGCTATGATGGGGATTTCAAACTGGGCGGCTGTTTCTGGAGCTGAGATAAGTCAGGCGTCCAGAGCTATGTACAACCTTTCTCAGGCAATGGGAATGGGTGCGGTAAAGACCCAGGACTGGATGTCAATAGAAAATGCTCAGATGGCAACTAAAGAGTTCAAAGAACAAGTCATCGAAGCTGCAAAAGAATTAGGAGTTCTTAATAAAAACACGACAGTAACCGCTGAAAACTTTAGGTCGACGTTAAAAGATGGATGGTTTACATCCGACGTTTTGATGAAAGTTCTTAAGCAGTATGGCGAATACTCAGAACTTGTCTATGAACATGTAGATGAGGCTGGAGGGTCCGCTGCCAGAGCTATGGAGCTCGTCGAAGAACTTGGACTTTCTTATTCTTCAATATCCGAAAAAGCATTCAAAGCTGCTCAGGAAGCCAGAACATTTTCCGATGCAGTTGGAGCCGTTAAAGATGCCGTAAAGAGCCAGTGGGCTACCTTGTTTGAAGAAGTTTTTGGTAACTATGAAGATGCTAAAACTTTATGGACAAATTTAGCCAATACTCTTTATGATATTTTTGCAGATCCGCTCGCTACTGTAAACGATACTATTCAGGAAGCATTAAAGAGCCCAATTGAAAGAAGCGAATGGACATCAACTTTAAGAGACCTTAATGGATCATTAGGTCTTACCAATAAAGAATTCGACGTTTTTGAACGTGCTATAGCTGATGTTGCCCGTCAACATGGAATCGCTATAGACGATATGATTAAGAAAAACGGAAGCTTTGGAGCATCGCTTAAAGAGGGATGGCTTACTTCTGATCTTGTCAAAGAAACATTAGACGGAATTAAAGAAGGTACTATAGGTGCAGGAAAAGGCCTTGAGGAAGTAGCAGATGTTGTAAAAAGAGTATGGTCTGGAGAATTTGGAAACGGTGAAAGCAGAATAGCAAATCTTAAAGAAGCCGGATGGGATCCAGAATTTATTCAGGAACTTGTAAATAAAGGAAACGACTATGTAGTAACTCTTGATGATATTTCAGATTCCATGCTTGTAAACATGGGGTATACAGAAGAAGAAATTGAGTTATTACGTAAAATAGCCGCAGAAGCTGATAATGCAAACAGCGAGTTAAATGAACTTGCTAATCGGAAATCGGGAAGGCAGTTACTAAACGAAGGCCTTAATAATATGGTTACCGCTCTTGGCGAGTATGCAGGGACAGCGAGAGAAGCATTCGAGAGCGTATTTGGAACTCTTGAAAGCGGCGATGTAAGAAGTATTATTGAGCGTTTTCATTCTTTTACGGAAGATCTTATCAATGAGGATCGAATTGAAAGATTCAGAACCACAATAGAAAAGATCGCCACAGTACTTCATGTAATAGTTGAAACACTGAAAGGTGTATGGACTGTTGTTAAGGCTATTTTCAGTAGTACAGTTGGTCCCGTTTTAAGTGGACTATTTAAAATTGTTGGATCTGTTGCAAACGGGATAGCTGGCTTATTTGAAAAGCTTGACGGATCTAAAGAATATTTTGAATCATTCGGTACAGCTGCAGAATGGGTTACTGAAAAACTTGAACCTTTTGTAAAGGTTATAAATGTAATTTCCGATAGCATTGCAGCTTTTATAAATAACTTATTTAACGGAATGCCTTTGGGCCAGGCTTTAAGAACCCAATTAGGAAACATCGTTGGCAGCTTGTTCGGTTATGAAGCTTTGACCAAGATGAATACGTTCATCGAAAAGTTAAAGATTATCGGAACAAGAATTGGCGACACGTTCAAGAATATAGGTTCTAAGTTCTCAGAGTTCTTCTCCGCATTTCAAAATACAGAGTTAGGACAGGGAATTTCTCGTGTTGTGGAATCCGTAACAGGTGCTTTGTCTAAAGCCTGGAATTCTGTCAGAGATTGGTTTAAGAAACTATTTAGCGGAGATGAAGCGGCAGGAGATGAGAAGAAATTTAGTCTCTTTTCCTGGCTTCAGGACGCTTTTACCAATATTAACAATTGGCTTGATAATTTAGATCTGGAAGCTATTGCTAAAAGAATTTCCGATTTTGTTATGAGCGCAGTTGGCTGGATACAGCAGGCGTATACTGATGTAGCAAACTGGCTTAGCAATAACGAAGTAGTACAGAGTATATCCGATGGAATTTCCAACTTAGTAAATGCGATATTTGGACCATCAGTAGATGAAAACGGAGAGAAGGTTCCATTTGCAGATCGCATTGTTTATGCATGGGGTAAGATTCAGGAAGCTTATGACTCAGTTGTTAATTGGCTTCAGAACAACGTCGTAGTTCAGTTTATCGTTGATCAATTCAATGCAATAATAGATGCAATATTCGGGCCTTCAGTAAATGAAAACGGAGAAGCTGTTCCGTTTGCCGATCGTATAAGTTATGCTGGGGGTAAGATTAAAGATGCTTATGACTCAGTTGTGAATTGGCTCCAGAATAACGTCGTGGTTCAGTATATCGTTGATAAATTTAACGAAATCAGAGAAGCAATATTTGGACCTCCAGTAGACGCAAATGGAGAAAAAGTCCCGTTTGCAGAAAGACTTAGCCATGCTTTTGAGACAATAAAGGGCGTATTTAAAGATATTGGCGATTGGCTTAAGGAAAATCCTGTAGTTAAATATGTCATTGATAAATTTACAGAACTAAGAGAAGCTATCTTTAAGAAAAACGAACAACAAGAAGGTGAAGAGGACGTACCGTTTGTACAAAAAGTATTAGACGGTTTGAAAACCGCTTTAGAGTGGTTCGCAGATAATCTTCCTGACATAATTGAGAACATTAAGAAACTTCTTAGCGCTGGACTTATAGGCACACTTATAGGCCTTGTTGTTAAGATAAAGAAATCCTTTTCGGTAACAAATATTACCGGAGTTTTATCCGGAATTAAAAATGCTTTAAATGCATTTGCATTTGAGAAGCTTTCAAAAGGTATATTAATGCTTGCTGGAGCTTTAGCTTTGGTCTCAGCTTCTTTGATCGCACTGACGTTTGTAGATACTGGCAAATTGATGACGGTCGGTGTTGTACTGGCCGGAGTCGCCGCTGGTTTTGGCGTTTTAGCTATGGGCGTAAGTGAATTAATGACGGCAATGGGCGCAAAAAACAAATCTAATGCCGAGGCACAATCTCTTACCAAAATCACAGATGCTAAAACCGGGCTGATAAACGGTTTAACAGGAATTACAAACGCCATATCCGGATTTGTAAACAATATAGGAGACGCATTAGCAAAGTCCATAAAGATAACAGCTTATGCCAAATTGATACTTGCTATGGCAGTTGCTATAGGAGTTTTATCTTATGCTGTTTACAAATTAGCTCAAATAGATTTTTGGAGTTTAGCTCAAGGTCTTGCGACAGTAATGTTGCTGATAGGTTCACTGACCGCGGCTATGAAGATAATGAATTCCGGAACCTCGTCTTCGTTCTCGTTGACGAAAGACGGGTTAGTTTCTAGTGGCACGGGTAAAGGATCATCCGGTTTTGCTTTGCTTGGTATGGCGGCAGCCGTTCTTATATTAGTTAAAGCAATAAATCAAATTTGTCAGTATAATTTAGGGCAGTTGGTTCAGGGGGTTGTAACCATTGGAGCGCTTTTAGCAGAACTTGTGATCGCAACTCGATTCATGTCTTCTGAAGTTAAAATAAGTAATGGAGCAGCCATGATATTGATGGCTACTTCAATTTTGTTACTTGTAAAAGCTTTAGATAAAATTAAGGACTATAATCTTGGCGAAATATTAAAAAGCGTTCTTACTCTTGGCGCGATAATGGCTGAATTAGCAACCTTTACAAGAGCCATATCCGGATTAGCTGATTTAAAGAGTACTGCCGGGTTGTTGGCAATAGCCGTATCAATACAGATATTAATTGGTGCATTTACTAAACTTGCCTCGATAAATGGTTCTGATTTATTGGGAGGTTTAGGTGGACTTGTTGTTATATTAGGTAGCATGGCCGGTTTTATCTGGGTTTTAGATAAAGTTGCAGCAGGAACGGAGAATATATCTAATCTATTGTTAAGCATAGCAGCAATAATAGCAGCAGTATCGGTGGCTATTTGGGCTCTTTCCAACGCTATAAGTAAAGGAATAGATCTTGATCAGATTGGTGTTCAACTTGGAAAACTCGCTGCCGGTCTGGTTGAAGGGCTAGTTACGGCGATAACTGGCTCTGCGGATGCTATCATCGGCGGTCTTGTTTCTATGCTTAGTAGTTTAGTCGAACATGCCGATGAATTAGTTGATACTTTAGTTACTTTATTTGTAAATGTACTTAATTCACTTACTAATAGAATGCCGGAAATAGCCGGAGCAATAGCAAATTTCTGTGGAGCGTTAATCTCGTCATTTGCTGAAGCCTTCAAAGATGTTGACGTCTCATCTCTTATAAATGCTTTAAATGAACTTTTATTTGCCACTGCTTCTTTGGTCGTTATTGGTGAATTTGGAAGTTTTGGAGCGGTTTTAAAAGGCATAGGAATGCTTGCCGTGGTTATAGGGGCTTTAGGAGGAATTATAGCTGCTATTGGCGCATTAGCTTCTATCGAGGGCTTCAACGAATTCATGGCAGGAGGAGCAGAAGTATTAAGAACTATAGCTGATGGGATTGGCGGTTTTATTGGAACTCTTGTTGGAAGTACGATAGGAAGTGCATCATCATCGTTCACTTCATATTTGCCTCAAATAGGATCCGATCTGTCTGCGTTCTTTACAAATGCCCAACCGTTTGTTAACGGAGCTTCAAAAATAAATGGTGATTTTCTTGCTGGTATTGGAAATCTTTCGCTCGCAATGATGGAATTAAGTGGCTCCAACTTTGTCACATCAGTTATGGATTCATTATCATGGCTGGTGGGTGGGGGCAATTTCTCAGAATTCGTTAGTAAATTTGCAGACCTTGGCGAAGGATTAGGATCTTTTGGCAATTCGATAAAAGATATTGATTTTAGTTCAGTTGGAAATGCTCAAAATGCCGCTGATGTGTTAACGACATTAACAAACGTTGTTCCAAGAAAAGGCGGCTTATGGCAGCTTATAGTCGGAGAACAGAATTTCGATAATATTGACGAACACTTTTCAAACCTCGGTTATGGAGTGGCTGCGTTTTGTACTTCTATAGAAGGAATGTCAGCATCGGAGGATACTGTCAATAGAGCAAAAACAGCTGCGGATGCAATTGCAGTATTAACTGGCGTAATACCTAAACAAAATGGTTTGTTTCAGTGGATTACCGGTGCTCCTGATATGGAGAATGCTGGTAAGGATTTTGGAAACCTTGGCGAAGGCGTTATGACGTTTTGCGATGCAGTATCGGACATGACCGCTGATCAGGCAACGATAGACAAAGCAAAAACCGCTGCAGAAGCAATTGCGGCTTTAACTAACGTTATTCCAAGGCAAAATGGCCTGTTTCAGTGGATCGTAGGTGCTCCGGATATGACAAATGCCGGAACCGATTTCGAGCATTTAGGCGAAGGTGTTTCAGCGTTTTGTGGTGCCGTGTCAGGCATGACAGCAGACACTGATACAATAGAAAAATCAAAGACGGCAGCCGAAGCAATAGCGGCGTTAACATCCGTAATGCCAAATCAAAATGGACTGTTTCAGTGGATTACAGGAGCTCCTGATATGGAGAACACTGAACGAGATTTTGGGAATCTTGGAAGGGGCGTTGCGTCATTCTGCGAATCTGTCAGTGGCATGACGGTTTCAGAGGATTCTGTCTCTAAAGCTATTACTGCTGCTACCGCAATTGGAGCATTAACATCCGTAATGCCAAATCAAAATGGCCTGTTCCAGTGGATCGTAGGTGCTCCTGACTTTGAAGGCGTTGAATCTGACTTTGCCAACCTTGGTGCTGGTGTAACAGCGTTTTGTAATGCAGTTTCAGATATTACAATAGGTGAAGACACCATATCCAAGGCTTCAACGGCTGCAGAAGCAATTGCCAGACTAAGTGAGACTACCCCTTCAGAAGGAGGATTATTCGATTGGATTGTTGGCGTAAAGAATTTTGAGTCTTCTTCAGAGAAGTATACATATCTTGCCGAAGGAGTGGCTGCGTTTTGCAGTTCGGTTGGAGATATATCAACCGATGCTGAAACTATAGAAAAAGCAAGCACCGCAGCGAAGGCTATAGCAGCTCTTACGGAAGTTATGCCTAACGAAGGCGGATTATTCCAGTGGATTACAGGAGCTCCAGATTTAGCTAATGCCGGAACTGATTTTGAGAATTTGGGCAAAGGTGTAACGGCTTTCTGTACTTCGGTTAGCGAGATATCAACAGATCCAGAGACAATAGACAAGGCTAGTACAGCGGCACAAGCTATAGCGGCTTTGGAAGCGGTTGTACCAAACGAGGGAGGCTTTCTGCAGTGGATAACAGGTGCTCCTGATATGGCAAACGCTGGGGACAATTATAAATCTCTTGGTGAGGGTGTAGCTGCTTTCTGTCTTGCTGTTAGCGATATCTCTACTGATTCTGAAACCGTAGACAAAGCAAGTACCGCAGCCAAGGCTATATCAGCACTCACAGAAGCGACTCCAAAACAAGATGGTCTATTCCAATGGATTGCCGGAAGAACTGATCTTGAAGGATCAGCTGAAAAGTTTGATGCCCTTGGTAAAGGTGTATCAGCTTTTTGTTCTTCATTGACTGGAATTACAGCTGATGAATCAACGGTTAAACTAGCCGGCACTGCAGCTGGAGTTATCAAGAAACTTTCTGAAGTTGTCCCTAATGAAGGTGGATTGTTCCAATTAATTGGAGGAGAAAAGGACTTTGGACAATTCGGAACAGATTTAGAAAGTCTTGGAACTGGTGTTGCCGCTTTTGTAACAGCTACCGCAACTGTAACAAAATCCTCAATGGAACGAGGCAAAATAGCTGCCGCTGGAATTATCGAGATTATTAATATGGAATGGCCTACTGAAGGAGGTCTTCTTAATTGGGTTGGAGGACTTTTTACTGGGAATGTTAATTTCGAGAGTCTCAGTTCTCAACTTCCTGAAATAGCCTCACTTATTAGTACTTTTTCAAGTAGTTTATCTGATGTAGGAGATACATCAGGAGCTTATGAGGCGGCACAATCTTTAGTTAACATAATGAATCTGGAATGGCCTACTGAAGGTGGATTTTTCAATTGGATAGGAGGCTTATTTACAGGTTCCGACACACCGAATTGGACTAATCTCGAAGAACAAGTTCCACAAATCGGTGCTACAATTAAATCTTTCGCAGATGCTGCAATTGGGATAGACCAAGAAGCAGTCGCAAACATTCAAAATCTAGTAAATGTCATATCCACAATCTCTTCTATGGACTTCAGCGAGACTGGATCCTTGTCGGGATTTTCTACGTGGATAAGCAATGCCATCACTCAGCTTGATACGTTCAGCACAACTCTAACGACTTCTTTCTCAGGAGAGAATGTATCGGCTATCTTGGAATCTGTCTCAACCTTGGTAAATGATATTCTGGCTAAGTTTACCCCGACAGAAGAACCTACATTCGAATCTGTTGGAAAAGAGGGAATTACATCATATTCTACAGGCTTGACGAACGAATCGCAAACGGCAATAGACAATGCTACGAAAATAGCGCAGGATGTTGCTAATGCGATGAAGAGTGAAGAAGTTACCGCTATATTCACCTCATCCGGAGAAGCTGATTTGGATGCTTTCGATAAAGGAATGGGTAATAAAGGTGACATTCTTAAAGAAGATGCTATCAAGATTGCAAGTGATACAGCTGGTGCTATGCATAACACGACTGTATATGATCAGTTCTATCTGGCCGGTCAGTATATGATGGATGGTGTTATACAGGGATTTGATTCTAAGTTATCGATTCTTGTTCAGAACTCTGTGAATGCTGCAAATGCTGCAATTAATGCTTTTAATGCCGCTGCTGCAATTAAGTCACCTTCAAGAAGGATGATGGAGTCTGGTAAGAACTTAATGGAAGGTGTTTCCATAGGTATTCGAAAGAATGTATCGATGGTTACCAATTCTGCTGAGTATTCGGCACAAGAAACTGTAGAGGTTATCACAGGCGTGTTGTCCGAAATAGATACCGATACCTTAGACTCTGCACCAACCATCAGACCTGTAGTAGATATAAGTGAAGCTAAAAGCGCTGGGTCCGATCTTGAGCGGATGTTCAAGAAGCTTAAGCGTGAGGGTGATGGAGTATTCCAAAGCTCTTCTTCAGGTTCGGCGGCTAATAATCTCGAGGCAGTTACTGATTCTGTTTCGAATCAGGTTAAGGAATTTGGAGAGCTTACAACACAGATCGAATCTCTTAAGGATGAGTTCGGTAAGTTCAAAGATGAATATTCGCAATTAGATGCAGCTGAGAAAATAGATATTTACTTAAATACAGGTATAGACAATGCCGTCGATTATGCAGCTAAGAATCTTAAGAAATCTTTCGAAATAACCGACGACAAGCTATATAACGCTTTGAAGGATCGTTACTCCGATCTTGACCAGAAAGAGCGAGAGCGTTTGCTGACCGATCTTAAGATCAGTAACAGAGAAGAATACGCGCTTTACGCAATGAAAGATATTTTGGAGAAGTTCTACGGTCTTTCACAGAGTGAAGCTGAGAAGATGATAGAGGTATTCGACTCATCTCTTCAGCGAGTTAACTTTGACACACTTAGTAGAGAATTTCAGGATTTCAAAGATCAGTATATGCATCTGGCTCTTGAAGAGAAGGAGCGTTTGCGTGATGAATCCGGTATCGAAAACGAAACCGATTACGCTATTAACGCTCTTAGAGATACTTTAAGAGATGTCCATGGTTTTGATCAGGAAGAAATAGACCGCACAATCAAAGACTTTACAGAAGCGCTTGAGAAGATGGTCGACGCTCTTCCAACTTCGGCTCCAGGAGAAGAATCTGCAGAAACCGCTTCCGAAACTCAGGAAGAAGCAGAAACCACAGCAACCTCCGAAAAGAGTACTGGGTCAACATCCTCTGATTATTCAGAAAGCACCAGTGCAAATTATGCTGATCTGGCAAATGTTGTTGAACTTAACACAACAGCAACAAACAACCTTGCAAATGCTTTAGAGCTTAATATTGATGCTACTAACAGTTTAGCCAGCGCAATAGGACAGTTCGGAGCTAGTGAGATCAACGCTGTTCTTATAAACAATGATGAGATCATAAGCACTATAAGCAGCATTGGCGATAGAGTCGATGACCTTGAAAGCGCTATACTCGGTATGCAGGTTGTTATTAACGGTAAACAGCTTGTCGGCGCAATTGCAGGCGATATGGAAAGCGAGCTTAACAGCCGGGAAGTTAAAAGAAGCAGGGGGGTGATGTAAATGGGCATGATAGGTGTCTGGTTTGGCAACAAACACAGCTACGATGACTGGCATGTCTATTTGGATGGTTTTACCGTCGATTATCCATCGCCCCGAAGAATTACAGTCAGCGTGCCTTTAAGCAACGGCATATATGACGTAACGAATGTTCTCACAGACGGAAAGATATTTTATGAGAACAGAAAAATCAGTATTAGTTTCAAAATAATAGATAATCCTTTGCCGTGGCAGACTCTGTACTCAATGATTGCTAGAGATGTCCACGGCAAAAATTTGCGAATAATTTATGATATGGATCCTTTCTTCTACTGGGAGGCTTACAACTGTACCGTTGGTTCTCAAAGCCAGGACGAAGATGTTGGGTCTTTTACTATAGAGTGTGACTGTTATCCTTTTAAACGAGAGACGAAGCAAACCGAAATTGGGTTTACGTTAAATCAGACTTCAATTACTCAAGTCGTAGATAATTTAAGGGAAGAGGTTGTGCCTGTTATATATTCCAGCACAGCTTCAACGGTTACATTCGAAGGTAATAGTTATTCGCTTAAATCTGGCAATAACACAATTAGCGGTATTGAATTTAAGGAAGGACCGAACACATTGGTGTTTAAAAGAGGATCTAGTAATTCTAATATCGTTATTAAATTTACAAGAGGAGATTTGTAATGTCATACAGAGCGTTGTTAAACGGTGTTGAATTTTTTAACACTTCCTCTTCAAAAAATGATTTAAAACTTATGGCTGCTTCTGTGGAATATACAGCAGGGGCAGCCGGACAATTCACGTTCACGGTTCCATACGGAAATGTAAAGTACGATCGTTTCCATCCGGATAATACAAGGTTTTATAAAGATTTTCTGGATGTGTATAAAAACGACAAGATTATATTTAGTTCCAGAGTAACAGGAACAACATTGAACTTTGACTTATCTATAAATGTAGTCAGTGAGGGTATACTGGCTATTTTTAATGACACTTCTTCAGATAAATTAATCAACGATATAGATTTTCCGACAACGTTAACCATGAAAACTATGATGGAATATGTAATCGGAGAACACAATGCTCAGGTTGGCGATTCGATGAAAGTTGAAGTCGAATACATCACAGACGATTCGGAGACCGCGCTGTCAAGAAACGATCTTGAATTCTTTGTCGATTATGGGACTACTTATTCGAGATTAAGTGATTTGGTTGCTGTTGTTGATGGATATTGCTCTTTGAGGAAAGAAGCAAGTGATGGAAAGTTATATTTTACATATAGATCGCAAAATGATTTACCATCGATAAGTCATCCTATTGAGCTTGGGACCAATCTCATAAGTTTGACATATAGTAAAAACACAGAAGAACTTGTGACTTGTATTACTCCTTTTGATGGAGATGGATATCCAATATCACCAAGGGATACTGAGATGCTCGATTATATAGATAGTGTAGATGACTATAATTATCGAGATTATAACTATAGCGCAGCTGATGAAGAAGCATTGGCGGACGCTGTTAATGGAATATTTTATTTCGATTTAGTATCCAAAATCCCCCGTGAAAATGATCTAAGAACAGATTTAGTAAAATTCATGGTCATGATTAAAAAAATGTTTGATGAAAAAGGCGAAGCTGAGACGCAGCAATATCTTAGGAGCAATTATAACTTTGACCAAGGCGAAGCAGATTTATATCTTGTTCGTTTTAATATAGCTATGTCGTTTGTCGCACCTACTAGTGACGCTATAAGCGTTTATATTCCATCTGCGGTTAAAAAATATGGGAGAATATGTCAAACTATTACGTTTGATGAAATTTCTTATGAACAGCATAATCAGTTAGCTGTTTTATCTAAAAGATATCTTGATACATACACGAAACCTGAAGGAGAAGCCAGAATAGAAGTCGTGGACATGGCGAATTTAGGAATAATAAACGGCAAGGAATACGACGTTGCATATAAAATTAGAGTTAATGCGAAACCTCATTCTTTAGAAGGACATGCTGTTGTATGCACGAATAAAAATGCCAATTTATTAGATCCGTCTTCTGACCAGTTGACGTTTATATCATATAAGAGGAAAAGGAGATTATAGGTATGTCTGTTATACAAAATATTACTCTGGATGTAAACCAGATAAGTATGTTTAGCTATATAAACGCTAAGCAAGCAGACAGCGGTAGAATCTTGCGTTGTCGAATTACTGTAGATGGAGTACCGTATGATGTTCCGACAAGTGCTACAGTTGTATTTAGAGCTATAAAGCCTGATGATACATTTATTTACAACGACGGCACGGTTAATTCGGATGGCACAGTTTCAGTAAGTCTAACTGGGCAAACCCTAGCATGTGTTGGCAAGGTTTTCGCTGATATAGCTGTTAAGTATGGAAACACAACAGTGTCCTCGGTCTCATTTGTAATATATGTAAGAGAAATACCTGGAAATGATACTATTGTTTCAAGCAGTGAGTTTTCTGTATTGTCTTCTCTTATTTCTAACATAAGTGTCTATGATTCGACATTAACGAATTTAAGGAACAACAAAGCCAACGGACCAGGAATAACCGTTGATTTGAATAATGATATCTTAACTGTTACGGAGGTAAGCTAATGAATGTAGAAGAGATTATTGAAAAAGCCGCTTACTATTTACAGCAGGTTGAAGAATTGCAGAATGAAAAAGCGAATGGTCCTGGTATAACTTTGGATCTAAATGGCGATTTCTTAGTAGTTACAAAGGAGAGTTGATATGGCAACGACT
>RHMF01000135.1_pt1 | contig 29614 bp, 46 predicted proteins | sample 5365151 | NCBI WGS metagenome assembly RHMF01 (sample SAMN10266501, study PRJNA497801) | feces metagenome | isolation source: feces | host: Bos taurus | place: China: Prairie of Fairy Mountain | collected 2017-08-14 | reverse complement strand
GAAGGCTGGCAGATAGCTGGAGCATTCACTGGAACATTCCCTATTGTGGAGAATGTAGAGAACTTGAGTCAAGGAACATTCTACAAGTATCGAGCCGAAGTTAGTTTACGGGATAAAGATGGGAACAAAGTCGGCTATGGTGTAGCGATATGTACGAATAAAGAAGCAGGAAAACAAAACTTCGATGAATATGCCGTAGCTAGCATGGCTCAAACTAGAGCTGTTGGTAAGGCTTATAGGATGAAGTTAGGGTGGTTGTTGAAAATAGCAGGATATGAACCTACTCCAGCTGAAGAAATGGATACTATAATTGTAAAGGAGAAACGATGAGCAGTTTTGCAGAAAGATTCGGGCAATTAACAGTAGCACAAGTTAAAGAATTAAACGAAAAAGCAAAACTGACTTGTGGATATGAAATAACAACTCAAACGGAGGAACTATAAAATGGCACGACCGAGAGCAAACACAGAAGCAGGAAAAATAGCAACAGAGCGTTGGAGAAAAACAATGATAAAAAAATATGGTTCAGAAGAATCAATGAAAAAAAACTTCGTAAAAATTGGCAGAAAAGGTGGTAAAATAGGACGCAGTTGTGGTATAATTTCATTAAAAGGAGAAATTATGAATGTAAAAGGCCACGAAGATTATCAAATATTGTCAACTGGTGTAGTTATAGCAAAAAATGGAAAACCCATGAAACCACAAATGGACAATAAGGTTTATTTACGAATCCAGCTGAAAGATGCTAAAAAAGAGAATGGGATATCTACATTCAAAATTCATAGATTGGTGGCAATGCATTTTTTGCCAAATCCTCACAATCTTCCACAAGTAGACCATATTGATGGCGATAAAAGCAATAATGATGTGTCAAATCTTGAATGGGTCACTAACGAAGAGAACCAACGCAGGGCAGTAGAGCGTGGTGCGTATTTATCACGCACTCCAGAGAATATAATAAAATATGGACCATCTATACTTTTCGCAATAATGAACGGATATGTCGCAACAGACCTTTTCGACAAATATGGAATATGTAGAAAAACATTTTGGAGAGCAGTAGAAGATGGCAGGATACAGGTTGGTGAAAATCTGCCAAGTATAGAAGGGGTACGGAAAAAAACATATTATTATTATGATAAGAGTAGAAACAAGTGGCGTGTCGAAAGGTCTGATTATATAAAGGTTGGAAAACAATTCGAAACCGAAGAAGAAGCGAGAGACTATGCCCAAAGTTGTATAAAAGCTGGAGGCTTTGCAAGTAACCTAGAGCTTGCTCGTAAAGCTGGAGCTAAGGGTGGAAGCATATCTCGTAGAGGACCGGCAACGAACACCAAAGAGCAGATACGAAAAAATAGAAATACTATTTTAGAGATGTTACGAAAAAGACATGCCGTAAAAGAGATTGCAGATGCGACTGGAATACCGGCATCAACATTATATAAGAAAATAAGAGAGGGTGAGATATAATGAGATTTAGAAAAAGAAAACGAACTGTTGACCCATCAGAGGAACGATTCGATTCTATGATGAAGTTGATTAAAGACTTGCCACGAGCTGACTATAACCGATTAAAAGATGCTATGGACTTAGGATACAATGCGTATCAAAAGGTGAAAAATGTTAAAACAGCCGATGAAAAAGAGATGGCTGATATCGTTAGTGCTGAGATAGCACTTGAGAAAGAGGCTTATGAAGCTAAAAAATAAACGGACTGGAGAGATAGTCGATAGCATTCAACCATTATTAGGTGGAGAAGGGTATTCGATAAAAGAACTGAATGAAGAGTGGGAGGATTATGAAGGACCAATAGGGTATTGGTATGTTACAGAACAAGGAATACCGGGAAGAATAAACTTTGATTGGGATACAACAGGTTCTATTGAAAACCATAAAGAAATTGGAAACTACTTTGAAACCGTAGAAGAAGCCGAGCAAGCGGTTGAGAAATTAAAGGCTTGGAAAAGGTTGAAAGATAAAGGGTTTAGGTTTATTGACCATTTAGAAAAGGACTGCGGAAAAGGTATATGCAGATATGAGTGGAACGGTTTTATAGATGGGGAAGACCTAGACTTGCTATTCAGCCCGGAGGAGGACTAATGGAAGTGTGGAAAGATGTTGCCGGGTTTGAACAAGCATACCAGGTAAGTAATCTAGGAAGAGTAAAAAGTAAAATACGCAAAGGAGTAATAAAAGAGAGATTCCTTAAGCCGTTTCTCAATAACCAAGGTTATGAGCTTGTAGATTTGTGGGATAACACTCATAAAAAGAAGTTAGTTCATAGGTTAGTCGCTGAGGTTTTTATCCTAGGCAAACGATTTAAGGCTGGTGGTCTAAGATGGTCTTACGATTTTGGAGGTGAAGAATGAGAAGTTGGCATTTAAGCAGAATGGATACACTTGAACTCGTAAATAGGCTGAACGCACTTGAAAGCAGAGTTGCTATTCTTGAGTCAAATAATAGAGTTTTGGAAGATGTATTGAAAAGACGATGGGATGATGCAGTAGAAAGATTACTTCCTGAAATACGAGAGAAGTGTTTTGTAAAAATCTATGACAAGGAAATGTTAGTTAGACTTTTGAACTTAGTAGAAAAAGCAAAAGATGGACCAAAAGGAGGTGAAAATGAGTAGTCCAATTATCGAAAGACTACGTGGTCAAAATGATGTTTGGCAACAAATAGCAAGACAATTGAAGGAGAGCGAGGTTATCGGCAACATACACGAAAACCCAGAATTACTAGGGGGTGAAGATGGACAAAGATAAAATGAAAAAGCAGATTCAAAAAGCTTTTGAGGAGGAAAATGACTGACGAAGAAATGATAGATGAAATGGGATTCTTCAATAATATACAACTTGAAGATGGAACGCTTATACCGAGTAGAGCTAGCATGGCAGTATTGTTAGGTTTAGAGGGCAAGCTACGAGCAGACTATAAGGACATGGATGAAAGAGAATGGTCTTTGAAAACTAAGACATTCCTGATTAGTGCATTATATGAACCTATGTTTAGGGAGTTAGAGAAGAAAGTCAAAAAGGGAGAGTTAACCGAGGTAAGCTGTTATAGAATGTTGAAAAAGGAAGGCGAAGAGCTAGCAAAGGAGTGGAGTCATGGACAAGGCTAGTTTAGGAGATGCGTTTCTCCTAGGGTTGGTGCTAGGGTTCTTTATCTGCATGTTCGCTTTAGTTATGACTGGAGTGATAAGATGAAACTAAGCATAATAGTGCCAGTATATAATGACGAAAAAAATATTGGTAGGGCTTTAGATAGTATACCACTGTCAAAAGACTATGAATTGATACTTATAGATGATGGCTCTACCGATAATTCATTCGAGATTATGGTGAGCTGGATTGGTAGGAAAAAGGATAAAATAGGAAGTTATATTTTACATAGCTCGGATAAGAATTATGGTGTAGCACATGCTATGAATTATGGCTTTAGTAAGGCACATGGAGAATATATTGTATCATTGTCTAGCGATGATTATTTTATTCGTGATTTTAGGGAGTTTGGAAAGTACTTAGATGGTAAGAATGACCTTGTGTATTTTGACATACAGATAAACAACGGAGCGATATGGCATTTAGATGCTGATAGTAAAAACAGATATGTTGGTGCTGTAAAGTTTATTCGAAGGGAGTTTTTGGGTAAAATAAGAATTCCAGACTTGAAATGGCACGAAGATGTGCCATTTAGCACGGAGCTTTATGCGAAAAATCCGAAAGAAGTGTTTACGGGAAAATTATTAAAGCATTATAACTACCCACGAGTTGGTAGTTTAACATGGCAAGCTAACCATAAGGAGGTAAAATGAGAAAACAATGGTTTGAGAACCTAACATTAAAAGATAGGTTGCAAGTACAGAAATTCGTGTTATTATTATATACAATGGAGGCAAACGATGGCAAAAATAGATGACTTAAAGTTTGATGATAAAAATTTTAATCGTCATACGAGCTTTGGCATGAGCTTGCTTGAGAAGTCTTTACGAGAGAATGGAGCTGGCAGGAGTATTCTTATTGATAAAAATAACAACATTATTGCTGGCAATGGGGTGGTTGAAGTGGCTGGGCAGGTTGGCTTGGACAATGTGAAGATTGTGGAAACTGATGGCACGGAAATAATTGCCGTAAAGAGAACCGATATTGCTTTAGATTCGGAACAGGGTAGAACTATGGCTTTAGCTGATAACGCTACGGCTAGTGCTGATTTAGAGTGGAATAAAGAAAATATTGCTGAGTTTTTTGAGCCAGATGACACCGAAAAGTGGGGTGTAAAATTTGATTGGGATAAGGAAAATAATTTCATTGACATAGAAGAAAATCATTATGTTGTTGAAATACAATGCGAAAATGAAGAACAACAACAAAACATTTTTGAAGAATTGCAACAAAGAGGCTTAAAATGCAAAATAAGTTGAGCTTCGACATTAAAAGAAAAAGCGAAATTGAAGAAACTTTTAGAGTATCAAAAATAATTGGACAATTTGACTTAAAACTTGAATATTCTAATGAACATTTTGTCGGTGAAATTACTTTGCCACAAAAATGGAATATAGGTGTAATTGTAGGGCCTTCTGGAACTGGGAAAACAACTATTGCTAAAGAATTATTTGGTCATAAAATCATGCAAAATGAATATATTCATAAGTCAGTAATTGATGATATGCCAAAAGATAAAACTATAGATGAAATAGGAAAAATGTTTTATGCAGTTGGTTTTGGTAGCACACCGTCATGGTTAAAACCTTATAACGTATTGTCTAATGGCGAAAAAATGCGTGTAGATTTAGCTAATTCAATGTTAAAAAGTGATTTTTGTATTTTTGACGAGTTTACTTCAGTTGTTGATAGAAACGTTGCCCAAACCATGTGCATTGCGACTAATAGATTTGTGAAAAAAAATAATAAAAAGTTTGTGGCCGTTTCTTGTCATTATGACGTGTTAGATTGGTTGCAACCTGATTGGTATTTTGACACTGGACAAATGAAATGCTTTTTTGGGACAAGCCACGCTCTCAAAAACAATTTACAATTAGAGAGTGTGGCAGACAAGAATGGCAAAAACTTAGGAAATATCATTATTTAAGTCATGATATATCTTCAGCGTCTCAATGCTATGGTTTATACGACAATAATATGTTGATTGGTTTTTGTGCTGTTATTCATTTTCCACATCCAAATAATCCCAAATTAAAACATATACATAGGTTAGTAATACACCCAGATTATCAAGGCATAGGTTTAGGGAAAAAATTATTGAACTTTGTAGCTGAATTATATGCAAAACAAAAATATGATGTTAGACTTATAACGAGTGCAAAAAACTTGATTTTTGGACTTAAACATGATAAAAACTGGGGTTGCACAAATTATGGTAAGCATAAAACACCAAGTAAAACAGGCATGAAAATATTAGCCAAATCTAGTTCAAAAGAAAGAATAACTGCAAGTTTTAAGTATATTGGAAAGAATTAAAATGAATTTTGGGGCTTTTTTTGATGTTATAGGGGTAAACTTGTGGAAAACTTTACAAAAAAAGTCCAAAAAAAGTGTTGACATTCATGCTTGTGTTTGATATAATTAAAGTATAATAACAAACGAAAGGATAACAAATGAGTATAAATGAATTAGCCAAAGCAATTTACAAAAACAATAGTCTTGGTGATATTAAAAAAGAGCTTGCACAATATGGCAATTTTGAGAATACAGAATTGAGCAAGAAGTGTTTAGCTGTTATGTTAGCTGAATATACAATGAGGAGAGGGTAAAATGAAAAAGAAGGTAGAATTATTATACGGATGGTTCGTAGAACCATATATGGAATATAAAAGAGTTAGAATATGCTATATAAAGAATGACAAAGAGCAAAACGCTGTCTTTATGAACTACAATAGAGATGGTGGCAAAGATTATAGAATGACAGAAGATAACCACTATCCACATAATAGATTGCGAGAAAAAGAGCAACAAGAGATAGCTTATATATTAAACAACAATATGATGGAATTATATGGACAAAACTAAGGAGAATAAAATGAAAACAAAAACAAACATCAAAGATTTACTAGGAGCAATCCTGTTTGGAATAATGATAGTAACAATAATGATTATAGGAGCATGAGAAGCTTTTAGCGAGAACTATGGACTTTATTAGAATATATGGTATAGTGAAAATATGAACAACGAAACCACCATAAAGCAGGTGAAGACATTAAAGAATGGGAATCCTATCAATGTATCAGCTCAGTTTGGACAACCTAACGGCAATCCTAGACATAATGGGGCTTGGAAGAAAGAAGATACTGCTCGTTATAAGTTAGAAAGGATGCTGGAGTTGCCAGAACCTGAATTAAAAGCTATTGCGACCAATAGAGAAGCTCCACTATTCGAGCGTAAACTTGCTACATGTATTGCCACTGGAAAATGGAAAGAAATAGAAGGAATGATGAATCAAGTTTACGGTCAACCTAAGCAGAAGATAGAACAGACTGTTATAGCTCCTAAACCACTTATTGATTTAACGGAGCGTAAAAAGAATGGACAAGAATAAAACCGAACAAAAGCAAGCAAAAGTCGGCATTTTGGCTTGTTATGTTCGGTTTTTGGAGTAAACATGGATAAAGAAAAACCGTTCGCTAACTTGTACTACTTCAAGCGTATATGTGCTATTGGTGGTACTGAACAGTTCTTATATGAGCTGGCGAAGAAATATCACAAGTACGATTTAACCATTATGTATGATGATTGTGATTTTGAGCAGTTGATGAGGTTGAGGAAACTTGTGAGATGTATTCGGCGAGAGAGAGGGAGAAAGTATTATGCGATTAAAGCTTTTTACAACTTTAACATTGACGCTATTGACCAAGTTGAAGCTGATGAACATATATTCGTATGCCATGCCATATATCAGGAATTAGGGTATAAACCACCTATTGACCACACGAAACTTAGTAAAATAGTGGCTGTTAGTAAGTACGCCAAAGAGCAAGTGGAGTTACAGAAGAAAATACAACACATTGATACTCCTGCTGTGTATTGTTACAACCCTTTAACTTTAGAAGAACCAGACAAGGTATTGCGTATTATATCGGCTTGTAGATTGGAAGATAGAACCAAAGGTGGCGATAGGACATTAAAGTTGATTAAAGCTTTAGACCAGTATTGTGATAGAACTGGTAGACACTATCTGTGGACTATATTTACTAATTCTGCTCCTATAATCGAATCACCGAATGTGTGTATTATGAAGCCACGACCTGATGTTAGACCTTATATTGCTGATAGTGACTGGTTGGTGCAAGTTAGCAATAATATGGAAAGCTATTGCTATTCAATAAACGAAGCCTGGGGTTATGGTGTGAGGGTTGTGCGAACTCCTTTGACCGTAGCAAAAGAATTCAAAATACCAAAACATGCCGAGCTGGTGCTAGACTGGGAATGTGAAAACATTGATGATGTTGTAAAAAAGATGTTCGAACCGAAACGAGAATTCGCTTATAAGCCACCTAGCGACGGCTGGAAGGGGCTTTTAGCTACGAAGCCGAGTAATTATGCATGTAAAAACCAAACTGTGCTTATAAAGCCAATACGAAGCTATTATGACTTAGAACTGGGTAGGAATGTTTCGTCATGGACTGATTCTTGGGAAGTTAGTGAGGATAGAGCTAGAAACCTTATACGACAAGGGTTGGTGCGTGTGCTATAATAAAAGAAAATAAACGGAAGGAGAACCATGCCAGTTCATGCAGTTAGAAGTGCCGGTGGAAAAATAATCGGATGGCAGTTTGGACAATCGGGGAAAATATACAAAACCAAAGCCGAAGCTGAAGAACAAGAGCGAGCTATAAGAGCAAGCGGTTGGAAGGGCGATGGAGCAAGTAGCGATAACTACGGGTCTTAAAAGGATTCGTGAAACATTATACGAGCCAACATTCTACAAGGTGATACAAGGTGGGATGTCCAGTTCGAAGACCTTTTCTATAATGATACTACTTATAGGATATGCCGAGAGCTACCCGAATTCGCTTATAACAGTTGCTGGCATGAGCTACAACCATCTTGCCACTGGCTCGATGCGTGATTTTAAGAAAATTATGCAAGGGACTAACCGTTGGGATGATTCGTGTTTTAACAAGTCAGCGAAAATATATACTTTTTTGAATGGTAGTCAGATTGAATTCTTGTCTTGTGATAACATGACTGCTAGAGGTCCGAGGCGAGATGTATTGTTCGTAAACGAAGCCAACGGCTTGACTTATGAAACCTTCGACCAGCTTGCAGGAAGGACTAGGGACTTCGTGATTATAGATTATAACCCGAGTGCGAAGTTTTGGGCACATGAGGAGCTTGTAGAAAAGCAAAAAGACCGAACTAGCTTTATCACACTTACTTATCTTGAAAATGAGGCTTTATCTTCGCAAGAGCGTGAAAACATTGAAAGCCGTAAACCAAAAGAAGGCGAAGAACCTAGCAACTGGTGGGTAGTTTATGGACTAGGGCAGATAGGTAGTTTAGAAGGCAATGTGTATAGTGGTTGGGAAAAGGTTGGAGCAATTGAGGGTAAACTTGTGCGATATGGCTTAGACTTTGGCTTTAGCAATGATGAAACGGCAATGGTCGCTATATATGAGCTAGAAGATGGTAGAACGGGCGTAGAGGAGTTGTTGTATAAAAAAGGTATTCTTGGGTCAGAATATGCTGGAATCTTGATGTCGCACAATATCGACCCGAATGTGCTTATTGTCGCTGATAGTGCTAGACCTGAGATTATTGCTGAAATTAAAAGAGCTGGCTATCGTATTATAGGAGCTGATAAGAATGCTGGTTCGGTAAAAAGAGGAATTGATAGAGTTAGTCAACGGCAGATTGTGTATAATGGTAAAAACCTTGAACGAGAATACTTGAGTTACCAATGGAGAAAAAAGAGAACTGGTGAAATACTTGATGAACCACAAGATGGCAACGACCACGCACTAGATGCGTGCAGATATGCAATTGATGACTTAAGCAAGAAGCGAATTGAGTTTTAGTGTGGTATAATTAAAGTATAATAACAAGGAGCAAAGAGCTATGTTACACTTCAACGGGCTTGAGCCAATAGACTTCAAAGGGAAGTTGTGCGAGCCAAAGCTAGATGCTGAAAAAAAGTTGCGTTTAGCCAATATCAAATTCGAAACAGAGGAGCAGATTCGAGAAGCTGATGATGTTTTAGCATCATGCTTTGATGAGGAATATGCCAGAAACTTTATTCGGCAAAAACTCAGTACAGATGACAAAGTTGTTTTGCGAACCTATCTATGCAATGGCGAAACTGGTATTAACCGATTAGCTAGTGTTACAGAAGGAGCTATCGAAAAGTATATCACAAGAGCTTTAGACGAAGGGAAGGCGAATGGATAAAGAAATTGTCTGTGTCTACCAAGACTGTGTGATGTGTGGTGATAGAGGGAAAGTATTGAAACAATTTATCGACACGAATGGGCTGAATGTCAGAAAGGTGTCTTTTGCTAGCGATGAAGGTAAAGAATTGGTTCATTCGGCTGTGTTTAAGCATAAAGTTACGAAAATGCCGTTCTTCACAGATGGGCAAAAATTCTCGGAAAAAATAAGCGACTTTATCGAAAAACCAAAACAAGTTACTAAGAAAAAAGCAAAAAGTAAGAAGGGAGGCAAGAATGAAACTGTTTGATAGATTAAAAGATGCAACTAGGAGAAAAAAAGCAAGAGATATTGCACAAGAACTGTCTAACCAGTTCTTTTTGAGTCCGATATGTTCGGATTATGAGAATCTTTTTGCTCAGGTTAGACCATTAGTCAACGAAATGAAGGTTATCTTCCCTTATGGTGTAACGGATAGAGGCACGAAACTCAACATAAACAAGACTCCAGAGCTTGCGTGGTTGCAGAATCCAAACGAGGACATGGGTTGGGCTGAGTTTGCCGATGCTATGTTCTCTACATGGTTGACTGAAGATGAGCTTGACATACATGTATGGCGTGATAAAAGGGATAGGATTATAGGTTACACTATCTTGCCACCTGAAAGTCGTATATATCTTGGTTATGGACGCTGGGAGTGGCAAGTGTTGACCACTGAAGGTGTACAGATACTAGATGAAGAACAAGTCATGAGGTTACGCTTTAGTCGTAGTCCTAGAAACTTGCAAAAGGGTGTTTCGCCAGCTTCGGCTGTTAGAGTATGGGCTCAGATTGATGACCTTATATCACAATACCAACGAGCGTATTTTGAAAATGGTGCTATACCTGCGACTATCACCTTTATCACTGCTAGCACTTATGATAAGTACGATAAGACCCGTAGAGAGCTTGAGAACAAGCTCAAAGGTGCTCATAATCGCAACAAGACCGTTTATGCGTGGAGGCAGTTTGACAATGATACTGGCAATAGTGTTGACCAGATAGAAGTGAAAACTATTCAAGGTAACAACTCTACACTAGCGATTAAAGAGATTGTAGAGATTGTCAACGACAGATTGAATAAGTCCATTGGTGTTTCTAACTTCTTGCTTGGTGATGATTCGAGTGCTAAGTACGACAATGCTGAACTTAGCCAATACCAGTTCTTGAAGGCTAGGGTATATCCTGCCCTTATAAGTTTCTGGAATCAGTTTCAACACGAGCTTGACCGATTAACTGGTGGGTTAGGTTATGGTATTAGCTTCGACCTTGAAATACCTGAGTTGACCGAAAGAAACAAGGCAAAGGCTGAAATAGGTAGAATAAGAGCCGAAGCTCTTGTGAACCTTATTAGTGCTGGAGGTTCTGGTGCTAGTGCTGTAAAGGCTTTAGGACTACCCGAATGCTGGAATAGTGTAGCGAATGACATATATGCTAAGGGATTAACTGGAGAGCTTAACGCACCTATTGCTGTTGATTATGATAAGCCAAAAGCTGTTGAAGCTACGGTTGATGAGGTGAAACCTTGCCCAAAAGCACCTGAGGCAGATGTGATACATGGGCATAATTGCACCTGCCACAAAGATAAGCTCCCGCCTATGTCTGAAGAAGAGAAAGAGCTTTACGACCAGTTAGTTGATTTAGCGAAAACTATATTCGAAGAAAAAGAATACGATATCGATAAAGTGGTGGAGCAGATGGTTGAAACCTTGAATGCCGATGCTTTAGCTGGCGAAAAAAGTGGTGCTGAAGCGTTGTCATTACTTGCCGAAAAGGATGTTGCTAGTGAGATATTAAAGACTATATCGAATGGCGAATATTATGTGTCTGAAGCCCTACAACAACGCATATCGACCCGTGCTAGAGCTTTAGCTAGTGGTTATGCCGAATATGCCGAGAATATCGTTAAAGAAACGCTAGCTGGAAGCGAGTCATTAACTGCCAATGAGATAGCGGAACGATTAGCTGAAGTTATGCCACGAGAGCGAGCTGAACTTATAGCAAGGAACGAAACCCTATATGCTATTCGTAGTGGTAGATTAGAACAAGACGTAGCATTAGCTGAAAAGTACGGATTGCATGTGAAGCTAGTATGGCGTACTTCTGAAGATGATAGAGTGTGCCCAGTATGTGCTGGAATGGCAGGGCAAGAAATACATTTAGGCAAAGCCTTTGACAACTCTTTTATCGCTGGTGAAAGATTGACAGAAGGACAACTGGACAAATATGACCTTAAAGCAGATGATGTTTTATCATGGTCGCAAAATAGCTGGAATGACAGCGGTAAAATAACATCATGCCATCCTCGGTGTCGATGTTATTGGGACGAGGAGTTGATATAATGGGTGCGATTAAAATTAGATGTCCGAAGTGTGGGTGGATTTTGGGTGATACAGATAAGAGTATTGATTGTGTGATTAACTGCCCGAAATGCAATGCCGTACGAGTTAAAATGAAGGTAGCAACTTTTGCTGAATATAATGATTTACTAAGAAAGGAGAAAAACAATGACTAACCCTAATAATGCCGTAGGTACGAATGGAGCGTTTGGTGGTAGAACCTCTGTAAACGCTTTTAACGATAACCTTGGTGGATATACTACTGGAGTGTTGAGTGGATGGGAATGTAGCCCTAGCTCTGGATTAACCGTAGTTTTAGGTGGCGATGGCAATACTCGTGATGTGGCTATTGCTGAAGATAACGCTGGTAACAAGACTACTATCAACAATATCAGTGGTTCGCCAATATCTGTAACCGTTGGCAATGCTCCGAACAATAACTCACGGATTGATGCCATTGTAGCTTATGTGGATAACCCACCGACTGGTTCTAGTACTGCTACGGATAACTATGGAGCTTGTGGACTGATAGTGGTTGCTGGAACGGTAGCTTCGACTCCTGTCGTTCCTACTGAATCGGCTATTAGAACGGCTATCACTGGTGATGGAGCAAGTGGGACTACGGCTTATTATGTAGTGTTAGCTTATGTAACAGTTGCTAGTGGAACTACGGATATTGATGCTGGAATGATAAGCGTTGGGCAAGAAGCAATTGTCGCCAATAGTAAAGTTGGCACGAATAGTCTTGCGAATAAAGCCGTAACTGCTGGAAAAATTGATTTTAGCACGCTCAGTGGCAATTATTCTACAACCGAAGTTGATACTGGCTATACTTGGATTGACGGAAGTAAAATATACAAAAAGACCATCACGATTGGCTCATTACCAGACACCGACACAAAAAGAGTAGCACATGGAATATCCAGCATGGATAAACTTATCGATTTACGAGGTGGAGCAAAGTTCCCAAATTATCAGTTACCAATTCCGTGTGTGTCTGACCCAATAAGGGATGATATCGGAACAAAAGCTGTTGTTCGTGTTTATGTTGATTCTACTGATGTCATAGTGGATACTGGGATGGATAGGACAGGTGGATATGCGTATGTTACGCTCTATTATACAAAAACTAGCTAGTCTGATATAATGAAACCATAACTAACGAAAGGATGATATGTCAAAAGGAAAAATAATCGCTTATGCAACAACACTGGTTGCTCTTATTGTTGCGACCATCATAGGCGTTACATTAAACATACATGTTGAGGAAACAGACACCAAAACCAATATTGAAGCTACTATCGAATATTCTGAAGAGCAAGTGCCAGCAATTTTGGAAGAATCGGGTCAAGGAGCAGTGGAGGTTGAAGCGATAAGAACCGTTGAAGCCGTTGAGTCTACTGGCCCAGTGACCGAGGTAAACAATGAATCTTGCCCTGAGGGTGAGGAATGTGGACAAGGTGCTTATATACCAACAGTTGATATCTCTAGTCCACAAGCTTTTGCCAATCAAACTTTAGGTGTCTGCATTGATATAGATAATTTTGCAGGGTCGCAATGCTGGGACTCAATGGCAGCCTTTTTCATTAACTACACTGGTCACACACTTTATACATGTGGCACTGGTTCGGCAAAAGGCACTATTGCCGATGGATGTTGGCAACAGAACGCTGGCGATGATTTTACGATGATATGGAATCCAGCCGAAATCCAAGCTGGTGACATTGCCGTCTATTCTACTGGTACTTGGGGTCATATCGGCATGGCGATGGGTGAGTATAACAACGGCTACTTTACTTTACTTGGACAGAATCAAGGTGGAAGTGCTTGTCCAAACGGTGGCAGTGCTGGGAATATCATTAACCTATCCACTAGAGATTTTATCGGAGCTTTTAGACCGAATATATACATTAAACCTGCTCCTGCTCCTGAACCTGAGCCAGTTGTGGATACTTGTAAAGTCCGAGATGTAGTAAAAGGCGATACCTTGGGGAAGATTATGCTTGAATGTCGTGGTGAGGTAAAATGGGGTGAAGCCATGAATGATTATGCGAAGCACTGGTATTCTTTAACTTTTCAACGATTTTTAACTGTTTATGATGGATGGGCATCAACTACCGGCTACGGGTTGTTTGCTGGAGATACTATCGAATATCGTGCCGATTAACAACGCTCTTTTAGCACCTTATTTTCCCTCTTTTAAGACACACTATTCACTCTACATAATTCCAACACAAAAAACCTTCCTATTATAACTTATTCGCCACTGACTGAAGGAAAGAGCTAGGTCGGTGGCTTTTTATTGACAAGTGTGTTATAATTAAAAGTACAAAAACATATTCATATATCTCCACAAAAAAACCACTTTTTCACTGCGAGGGTGGTTTTTTCTTGTAAAATTATGAGAATAATGGTATACTGAAGATATGAAGTTCTACGACGCACAAGTGCTTAAAGACGCTAAAAGCTCGGAGGAGCGTCGATATCGAAACATACTTGCCAATTCTGGACAAATTATGGAGTCGGGGGAGGTTCGTGATTTAGCGAATCTGTATGTTATGGGTCGGGATGGTAAACTTGTTGCGATTAAAGCACTGAATACTAACCCAGACAAACAAACCGAGGAATATACAGTAAAAGCACAAGCTGACCATGGCGAGATTGTGGATGGTGAACTTGTTGACACTATCGAAAAGCAGTTTGGTTCATGTAAAGTGTGGCTTGAAGAAGATGGCTTGCATGCTAGGATGTATTTTGCGAACGAAGACCATCTTGCCGACCATGCTTGGGCTATATCCGAAGACGCTAGCTATTCTACTGGAATTGACTGGTATCCAGATGGATATTTTGGAGCTGGACAAGAGATTGAAGAACCTATCGGTATATTACGGGAGATATCGATGGTATTGACTGGAAACGACCCCCGTGCTAAGACTATTGACCATAAAGAAGTGGAAGCGACAAGGGCTATGGGTAGCGAAGTCGAAGAAACTGAAGATGGTAAAAACAACTCTAACAAAGGAGAAGACATGGGTAAAACCAAAGATGAACTCACTCCTGATGAAAATGAAGTGATGAAGCGTAAACTAGCTGAAGAGCTTGTTGGCAAAATTACTGAAGTTGTGGATGAGTTTACCACTGGAGCACCTGAAAGTGAAACCGAACCTACTGCTCGTGAGGATAAAGACTCTGAACCAGAGGTTGAGGAAGAAACTAAGGATGCTGAAGAAGCCACCGAAGCTCCTGCTGAAGCTCCTGCTGAAAAGCCGGTAGAAACCGAAAGCAAGGACTCTGTGGTACACAATATTAACATTTATACGAGGGACAAAGTTGTGAAAAACGAAACTCCAGTTGTGTCGAAAGATGCAAAAGCTGAGGCTAAGACTCTCCGTGCGAACGCTATTCGGTACGCTTTGAAAGCCTCAAACTTCAAATTCGATTCTAAGTTTGAATCGGTGTTTGCTGAAAAAACCAAAGATGCCATCACTGGTCTTGGTACTCCATTAAACATTACTAACATGTTTAGTGAGATGATGGAGCATAATGATGGTATTCTTAACTATATCTTCCACATTGGTGGAACGAATGGTCGTGGTATCCGTAACAATGCGTTAGCTGGTACTGCTGATTATGGTAACGAAGCTCAAGGTCACAAAAAAGGTGATACAAAAGCTGATGAAACCATCACCAACACTATCCGTATTGCTTATGACAAGATGATTTACAAGAAGCTTGCCATTGATGCGATGGAGATTTATGAGAACCCTGAATTGATTGAATTCCGTTCTCGTGAATTGCTTGACCAAATTCTACTATCGATTGAGCGAGCTATCTTTATCGGCGATGGAAGAAGTGCTCCTGCAGGAAGTGACCCAGATTATAGAATGTTCGATTCTACTACTAGCACTGGGTTATTCCCAATTAGTGCTGACTGTCAAGCCGGCAGTGGCTATGGCTCATTAGTAGCTTCTACCTACACTGTCAACGCTGGTGATAACCTTTATGATGGTGTTGTTGGTGCTCGCCAATGGATTCGTTCTGAAGGTGAACAAATTCTTGTTGTCAAGCCAAGCGTATTGACTACTGCCTTCCAAGCTAAGGTTGGTAACCGATACCTCATTGAACCGGGAGCTTCTGCTGAAGATATCTTCCGTGTTGCTCGTGTGTTTAGCCCGATGTGGATGGAATATGATACGACCAATGACGCGTATCTGTTAGTCCGAAACGGCTACACTACTACTGGCGAACGCAATCCTCGTGTGTATCCATTCTTTGATGTTTCTAACAACCAGAACATTCTTTTGAATGAGATGCCAATTGCTGGTACTTTGACCAAATACAAGTCTGCAACAGCTATCAAGGGTCTAGGCTCTGTTAGTGCTTAAAATAGGAGAATAAAATGGAACTAGCTGATTATAACTTATATACTGGACAAAACCTATGTTACTCTGATGAGCAATGGGCTATTGTTCTGAATATAGCTGAAGGTCGGCTAGCTTCTCTCCTATGTCTTGAAACATTCCCAGAGTTGACAGATGAGAACCAAGATTTAGCATTACTGTTGGCAAACTTTATCTGTGCAACTCTGAAGTTTCAAGGTGCTCCGGACATTATCGGGTCAAAGAGTGTTCGGAACTTTACGATTAACTTTAACAATAGTGCCACCAACGCTTTCGAACAGATATACAACCAGTATCGTGACATAATTGAAAAATATAACAATTGTGGAAATGATACTGGATTAAAGGTGGAGCGTTCTGCGTGTCATTGTGGATATTACAACAATGGATATCTCAATTTTTGACGCTTTCCCGAATGCTATAATACATGGAGTTTGGGAGATAGGTACTTGTAAACATGGAACGATTGTTGGCAACCAATTTACGAGTTTGAATAGCATTGATGTAGTGGTTGATGAAGGATATAACTCCGATATTAACGCTACACCTGAAACTTTAAGCTCTGACTTGCTGATATATGTAAAGCCATGCCAGATGCCGAAGGAAGTCAACCAATTGATGATGTCTAGTCAAGTTGTGATAGCTCTAGTTACGAACTATATGTTGTATAATAGTGCGACTGATACTTATTATATGATAACTGATGCTGGTGTTGGTAAGAACCAACACACAGGAGCTATCGAGCATATAGAACTACGGGTTACTCCTACGGAGATTGCTGATGTCTGAAACAGTTACTGTTTCGTTGAAGTGGGACAATAACAAGTTGACACTAGCGAATAACAATGCCATAAAAGGGTTGTTTAGGTTAGGGTTCGATATAGCGAATCAAGCTAGGAGGAATGCCCCGTACTTGACTGGAGCTTTACGCAATACCATAAGAGTGCAAGAAACGAAAGACCAAAATACGCTGGAAGTGATTGCTGGTGGTTCGTACGCTGGGTTCAAGGTTGACTATGCTTATATAAGAGAGCAAGGACCGAATAAGAACCATCAGACAGAGCATTATATGGAAAACTCTGCCAAAACCATAATGACAGGTGATTATCTTAAAAAATACTTTGGAGACATATTCAAATGATTACATTAGCAATTCTACAACAGATGGTTGATGACAATGTAGCTGACCTTGTCGTTGACAAGAATTGTTTTTGGGAACAAGCTCCTTTACAAGCTGATGGCAAACCTGCAAGTGGCGTTTGGTTAGTCACAAGAGGTGGAAATGCAATGAACTCCCCGAAAGGGCTGAACTTGCATACTACCGTTGACTTTTATGTTGCTTTAGCGAATAAACCAAAAACCGAAGCCGTACACCAAGCTATTTTGAACTGGTTATTACATAATCCATGTATATGTGAGTTGTCCGGTAGCGTTGGTGGCACTAGTTACTCGTTTTCGAATGTAAGGATTAGACCTACAACTACTCCACAGAATATTATGATTACGAGCAATAATTTAGTCGTAAAGATTGCCAGTGCTGAACTGGTTTATGATATTAACTTAAACTGAAAGGCTTAAAATGATTCAGAATATCACACAATTACGCCGAGTAGTGTTTCGGAAGTGGGATGCTGGAACTAGCTCGTGGGATGTGTTTACTCTCGAAGCTGATGACCTAGGACAAGATACGGTCATGACCTTGAATGTCGCACCTCGAAAGAGGACTCGTGCTTCAAGTCTTGGTTCAACCGAATCTTCCATTGCTGGAACTTTTGATAGTTTTTCGGGTTCTATCACTTTCTTAATGGATACCTTCGAAATACTAGGTAAAGCTATCCAAAAGTGGAATCAAGCGACCTATGCAGGTGCTGATGCTACGGCTGGCAATATTATCTGGGATGGAACTGATATCTGTTCTGAAGGAGAATATATGTCAGTTATCGCACAAGGGTTATGTGACGATGGCTCTTCTGCCGATGTTGAATTAACTCGTTGTGCTCCTAGCGTTGATGATGATATTGAGATTGGTACTGGTGATACTCCTACTATCACCTTGAATCTCCACCCTATCATTTACAATGCTTTCCTGCATTCTTCGGATGGATATCCACAGTATTCGGCACGACTTGGGGATTATGATTTAACCACCAAGAAGCGTTTGAATGTAACTACTGGTAACTATGATACGGTTACTCCGTCCGCTTAGGAGTTAGATGATGAAGCCCGAACTCACACTTGACAATGTAAAAGCGAAGGTGCGTGAGCATCGGGCTTCTGACTTCTTAACTGCTGATGAGATGAGAGAAGTTCGGAAGTCTAACAACAAGGGTAAAAAGACTACCAAGTTTAACAATATAGATGCGTATATTGCTGAGATGATAGCTAGGTTTGGTTATGATACCTATGTAGCATGGAAAAATGGTGATATAGATGAAAAAAGCATGGCAAAATACATTATGGCAGAGAGAGCAAGAGATGCTAGCGAAAGATTGAGAATTGAACATATTATTACTGCATGCCACGCTCATAAAGGGCTTAAAATGGCTGTGAAAATGCTTAAAAGAGAAGAAAAACTAGCGAAAGGAGAAAAATAATGGCAACTCAAATTGGCGAGGCTGTGATTAAACTCACCTTTGATGGTAAAGGAGCGAAAAGTGAGATGGCTTCTGTTGAGTCGAGCTTTTCTTCTCGAAGTAGCAAGATTAGTGGGTTATTAAAAGGAATTGCTAAGACCGCTGTTGCTACTTTTGCTACGGCTTCGGTATCGGCTGGAGCTTTACTCACCAAGATAGGTAAAACTGCTGTCCAGAGTTATGGAGAATATGAGCAATTAACGGGTGGTATCGAAACTTTATTCAAGGATTCGTATTCGAGGGTTATGAGTTATGCCGATGATGCTTATAAAAATGTAGGGATGTCGGCTAACGAATACATGGATACGGTTACTTCGTTTTCTGCTCGCTTGTTACAAGGATTGGGGGGTGATACCGAAAAGGCGGCAGACTATGCTGATAAAGCTATAACAGACATGGCTGATAACGCTAACAAGATGGGCACTAGCATTGAGATGATACAGAATGCGTATCAAGGTTTTGCCAAGCAGAACTACACCATGTTAGATAACCTTAAACTTGGTTACGGTGGCACGGCTGGAGAGATGGCAAGATTGATTAACGATTCGGGTGTATTGGGCGATACAATGACCGTTACGGCTGAAACTGTGAACAGTGTTTCGTTTGATAAGATGATAGATGCTATTCATGTTGTGCAAGATAACATGGGTATAACTGGAACGACTGCGAAGGAAGCTAGTGAAACAATACAAGGGTCGTTCAAGGCTATGAAGTCGGCATGGACTAACCTTATAACTGGAATGGCTGATAGTGAGGCTGATTTTGAAACTTTATTCGGTAACTTTATCGATTCGGCTGGGACATTCGTTGAAAATGTCTTGCCAGCAATTGAAACTGCTTTGCCGAAGATTGGCGAATTGATTGAAAAGATTATCCCGATTATACTTGAGAGGTTGCCGGGACTTATCCAGACATTGCTACCACAATTCATCAATGTTGTAGTGCAGATTGCCAATGCTATTATTAACAACTTGCCGATGATATTGACGACTATTTTAGGTGCATTCTTGAGAGCGTTGCCATCGATTGTGGAAGCTATTGTCAACGCTTTACCACAAATTATAATCGCCATTATCAACTTCTTGACTGACCCTGAGAATATAGGCTTGATTATTGATTCGGCGATTAAATTGTTTATGGGTCTTGTGATGGCAGTGCCACAGATTCTTGGTGCGTTGATTGGTGCGTTCGGTAGGCTTGTGGGCAATTTATGGAATGGAATAACTTCGATGTTCGGTGAGTTTGCTAGCAATTTTGGTAGATTTATTGGTGATATTTTCAAGGGTGCGATTAACGGCATATTGACCTTTATCGAAAACTTCTTAAACGCACCTATCGACCTGTTGAATGGATTTATCGGCATAATTAACGATGCTTTTGGTTGGCTTGGTGTAAACCTTGGGACAATACCGAGAATTAACTTGCCACGACTTGCTAGGGGTGGTGTTGTAGATAACACAACAATTGCGATGATTGGTGAGGAAGGGCAGGAAGCTGTTTTGCCACTTGAGAATAACACTGACAACTGGGCTGGAACTTTAGCAAGTATCTTGACCGAAAAGATGAATGAAGAAGACACTACGGTTAGTGGTAGGACCATCAATGTTTACATGACCAACGAGATTAATAGTAACCTCGATGCCGAGGAGATAGGAAGAACAATGATTCAAAGTATAAGGAGGTTCGCATGAACTTAGATGATATCACTACACAATGCTTTATCATGTCGCTGTTTATTCGAGATGATGGTGAGAGGTTTTTGCTTGGTTCGGGAGCTTATCATTTTAACAAGAAGCAATTACATTTCGTTGCCAATACCTATCAGAATGACCTTGTTGAGGTGCAAGGGAATGATGGCATTATGTTGGCTGGGCAAGTTAGGAGAGGTTCTACACAACCGTTTGATGGTTATATAGGCGATGCTAGTGTTAGCAAAAGTGATATCGAGAATTATAGGCGAAGTTTCTTCATGTTCTTTAGAAAGAATCATTATTATAAAGTAGTTTACATTTTACCTAGTGGAACGGCTATACAGAAGCAGAGAGGATTTATTGTTGACGCTCCTGAGGTTCAAGAGTTGTGGCAGATATATCCTGAATATCATGTAGCGTTGAACTTTGAAGATATTAACTATTACGAATACGCTGAAGATAGTGATGGACATGAGATTTTTGGCAAGTCGGCTACTATATCGCTATCGATAGGAGCTAGAGATGGTGGTGTGATATGGGATGAGTACGGTGCTACTTGGGATGCGAATGGACTGATATGGCAAGCTACTACGGGAAGTAGTTACATACCAGTAACTGTTTCGTCCATTGACAATATTTTCCCTATATGGGAAGTAACTGGACCGGCTCTTAACCCACAACTTGCTGACTTGACAACTAACACTACCTTAACTTATAGTGGGAATGTGAACACGGGTCAAAAGTTAGTGATAGATATGAACAATAAAACTGCTTTATTAAACGGAGTGAGCGTTATTAAAAATGTGAGTGGAAGCTGGGTTTATCTTAAGCCAGGAAACAATAATATAAGCTACACTACTGATAACAATGACGCTGTTAGCTCTGAATTGAAGTGGCAAGAGGTGGTCGGATGATAGATGTGCCGACTTATGAGGTCAACCTATATGTCAACGGAGTGTTGGTTGGTGATTGTAGAAGATTAGCTCAGAACTTGACCTATACTCGTCGTAGAACGAAGGTGGGGGCTGATTCGATAGACTTTACGGTCAACGATAAACTATTCAACGACTGGTGCGTGGCTCGTGGGTGGACTATAAACGACCTTCTGAAGCCACTAGCATGCGAATGTAGGCTTGTTAGGAATGGAGTTAGTATAGTTGGTGGTTTTTTGGCTACAATGCCCTCATACGAGCCGTTACAGGCTTCTGCGAGCCTTTCTCTACGCTTCGATGGGTTCTTAAACTTGCTTGCTGGTGTATATATTCGGGATATTGATACTAACTTACCACTTGGAACTATCACTGGCGAAGCTGGAGCGATGATGTCTTCGTTGATATCGCTTGCTAACGACATATCGGACAATGCCGGGAAAGAGTTTGGATTTACGGCGAATGATATAGATAACATGGCAGTTATTACCAATACTTTTGATAACTATAAAACGATTAAAGACTTTATCGTGGAGAGGTGCGACAATGCCAGTGGAGCTGGGCAGTTTGATGTTTACTTTTATGCTGATAAAACCTATGACATTAAAAGTGATGCGAATTTTGGTGATGTGATTAGTGACTGGGTCGCACAATATCCTACAATGTTGAATAGCACTTCTGTTACTTCGATTAGTGCTAGTGAGGTCGGTGGATTTTGCAGTGCTATTTTAGGAATAGGGTCGGGAGAGATATCGGCTAACGAACTTGAAAATACGGCTGTTTATGATTTTATTAGCGACCCTAGTAAAGTGAGTGAATATGGATATGCCGAGAGCTTGTATCAGGATAGTAGTATTAGTACACCTAGCGTTTTGAATAGAAACATGACTACGAAATTAACTTTGGAGTCTAACCCTATCTGGCAACCTCAGATAACTTTACATGGTAAACAAGTTTCGCCAAAACCTTCGGGAACTAACAAGATATGGATAGGGGATACTATTACGATAAAAAATGATGCTGATTTAACTGGCATGACCAATGGCAAGTTTAGAGTGAATGAGCTCGTTGTTGAGATATCTGCTGGTGGCGATGAAACAATTAAACCAGTTTTGGAGAGGGTTGATGAATAATGGCGAACGAGAGTTTAACGAGCTTTTGACAAGTGTGGAGAAGGAATTGACTGCTCTTAAAACTTCCCACAAGCACCCACTTGGTTCGATAGACTTCTTTACCAAGACTGAAACGATATCTGTTAGCTTATCGCAACAATACGGTATATATGCTTATATGTTTTGGGTTGATGTTCATGTTGAAGCTCCGACTGTTACCCCACCTATTGTGCAGATAGGTTGGGATGTGCCTAGTGGCTTTAACTATATCGACCTCTATGACTATGATATTAGTGATTCCTACGCTACATGGTCGTATAAAATGTTCTTGCAATCACCGAGTGTTAGTTCGGCATCATTCAAAGTTACGGCTACTTCTTCTTTACCTATAATATCGATTCAGTCAAGGAGTGCTTCATGAGAATATACGATATATTGTGGGAAAGAATAAACCATATTGGGAAGGAGATTAAAAACTTAAAGACTGCCCGATTCAAAACGGCTTCTACCATTGACACAATTACGGCTGATAGCTCCGTAACGCTCCCTCTGAAGCTTTTTGGCAATCCAAGTGCATACTATGAGATTATAAGCTCCAAACGGGCTGTGATAACGCTTAAAACGGCTGATAACACCAATATGATTAGTGCGTTATACTTGAATGGCATAACACCATCAACTACGAACAACCGTTATATCTTTATTAACAGAATTGCGAGTGGAGCTGGCGAAGCGAAGTTTGAGTTATATGTTTATTCGCAGAATACAAGCGATTATAATACATTAGCTGGTGGTGGTAGCGTGAATGTGAGTTATAACATACAAGGAGTCGGGTCGAGTCGCTTTACAATATCAGTAAAATATGAGGATTACAACCCATGGTCATAGCAGAAGAATTGTGGTCAAAATTAAAAAATTTCAAACGGGAGATTCTTAACCTTAAACAGTCAAAAAAAGTGGGAACAGTTTGCAAGTATTACAGTTATAAAGTTACTGGTGATAGTTTCCATTATGCGTGGCTTGTTACATATAAGGATGGTGACCAACCTATTATATCGGAAGTTTATTCGTATTATCACACCTCGATGAGCGTGCCGAGTGGTAACACTCAATACATATTTTCTTTTAGCCAAGCATCGGCACAATTAACGGTATTTTCTACAAGAGAGATTGAAAGCGTTGTAGGATTATAAAAGATGTGTTATAATATATATGGCTGTCCGCACTTTTTTGGAAGCCACCCACGAACCACTACTTTCGTTTGTTTAGGTTCGTGGGTTTCTTTTGTGGTATAATGGTAGTAGTCCAGTTAGGACTGACCTATTGATAGTGCCCCATTGCCCACCTAGGGGCACTTTTTTGTTTACATTTTTTTGAATGTGTATTATAATAAAAATAAGCAGTGCTTCATTCCAGTTGACACTGCGATAATTAGGTGCTATACTGGTGGTAGGAATGAAGCACTACCCCCAGTAACACTGGGGGATTCTTTTATCAAATAAAAACTGGAAGGAGGATAAAATGGATACTAACCAAATAATAGAAAAAGGGATACAAGCTGGGTATAATGTAGAGCTAGCTAGGCAATTCGGGATTGTGGTAGCGATAGTTCTTAACCGGCTTGTGTTTTTGCATAAAAATACACCACGAAAAGATGGTTACACATGGCAAACGGCAAAGGACTGGGAAGAATATACAGGTCTTAGCGATTATCAAGTAAAGAAGGCTTTAGATACGCTTGCCAAGCTGGGAATAATAGAAACTAAGAACACATACATAATCGGTACTCAGATAAAGTGTAGGCATCAACGCTTTATTTTGAAATCTGATTTTCAAGAAACTTCAAAATCAGAAAGTAAAGAAAGTTCAAAATCAGAAATGGCAGTTTATTCAAAATCTGTGAATAGTATAGAACATATTATAGAACCTATTAAAGAAAGTAAGTACAGGAATTCAAAAGAATCACAAGAATGTGCTATAAAGCTTCGTGATAAGATATTAGCTATATACCCTAACAATGTAGGAGCACGCAAAAAGGATTGTGTAGATAGATGGTCAAAAGACATAGAAAAAATGAACAGATTAGATGGTAGAAGCTGGGATGATATATGCAAGGCGATAGATTATGCTATGGATGACCCTTTTTGGCAAAAGAATATATGGTCGGGAGCTAACCTTAGAAAACATTATGATAGATTAGAAGCTGATGCTAGAGCTGATTTTATGAAACATGGCACAATAACTGTGGGGATATAGTATAATAGTATTATTAAACAAACGAAAGGATTAAAAATGACTAACGAAATAGAAAAAACTAACTTTAGGTTGAATTCTGACGGAAACCAGATTATAGATGAAGTTTCGGATGGTGGTGGAAAAACTCAGACCATAAAATATGGCTTGATTAAACTCATGGGTGAGAAAAAAGAATACAGGATATCGTATAAGACACTGCTTGCGATTAACGAAGCTCAAAATGCCAAGTTCAAGGGGAAGATAAACATTCCTGAGATTAACATGAGTGTACAAGTGTCGCAGATTGTTATGATGAGGAGCGAAACAGAAAATATACGGCTGGATGATAACTTTACTAGTCTGCCAACAGTTAGCGTGAGTTTAGACTTAGATTTTAACATATTAAACCGGACTAGGTTCTACTTTACGAAAAACAAGATTGATTATTATAGTGCGATTGTGCATTATAAGGAAGTGGATGGTGTGAAACAATACTATCTTGAACCTGAAAAGATTAAAAGGTTGTTGAAGATAGAGTTTGATGAGGAAGGATATGATAAAATAACCGAAATATACCACTATGGCGTAAAACAATAAAAAGTGATATAATGTTAGTATGGATGTTACTGCCATAATAACAACAACGATTACTGCTGTTGCATCAAGTGTTGTGGCAGTATCAAACTTCTACATAAACTCACAACGAAGAAAAGACAAGCTTGAAGCTAAGAGTTTAGCTGAAAAAAATTCGGCGAAGTCTTCGATACAGAACATGATAACGCAAGACATTATTCGTACTGAGATTTTAGGGAAAATGCCGGAGAACCTTGAATCAATTGAAAATGAGTTTTTAGTTTATTCTCAAAACGGTGGGAATGGCACATTAAAAAGACAATACGATGAATATATTGAATGGTATTCTGAACAGGAGAAAAAGCTAGATGACTGAGAGAATACCGTTAGAGCAAGAAGAGCAGATGGTGTTCGTTGAATGGTGTCATTACATGGGTATAAAATGCCATCATTGTGCTAACGAGATTGGTGGTTCTACGCCAGCATTAAAGCTACGAGCTATTAAAGCGAAAAGAATGGGAACGAGTAAAGGCTTCCCTGACTTATTAGTTTGCGTGCCGATTAAAGGTGTTACTGGTGAGGTTGATTCTTATCAACTATTAGCAATTGAGATGAAACGGAAAAAAGGGTCGGTTACTAGTAAAGAGCAAAAAGAATGGTTGGGGATTTTGGAGATGGCTGGAATACCTAGTAAAGTGTGTAAAGGAGCTGATGAAGCTATTGAATTCGTAAAAGAATGTGTGCTATAATAAAACTAGACCAAATAGAGTTTGATTGGTAGCACATACCCTTGCGAGTACTCACGGCATAGACCTCGTAAAAAATGTGAGTATTCGCTTTTTTGTGCTATAATAAAATTATGGAATGTACTACTTATACACCGATAGTCGGTGAACTTCAAACTCTAAGCATTAACAGGGGGACATATGTTGGGTATAAAGCCCAACGCATAAACATGGATGGAACACCTATCACAGTCATTGCTGATGGTGTTTATTTTGTAGTTAAAAGGAAGTGGACTGATAAAAACGCAGTTATTATCAAGACTTTGGAAGACATGACCTTTGATGAACAAGGTTACTATCATTTTAGTATTAACCCTGAGGACACCGAGAACTTGCCATACGGCAATTATGTGTGGGACTTTACTTCTGTGCATAATGACAATTCTTATAGAGCGAAACCAGCACACGGGAAGTTTATTATAGGAAACTCGGCTGGATGGATAGTAAACCAAACGGAAGGAGAATAATATGCAAGAAGAAGGTGTTGAACAAGAGATACTCTTACAACCAGAGTTTGCCGTTGTAGGAGCTGTTTATTCTGTAAACGGTTATACGGGTCATGTAGTGTTGAAGACTTCCGACCTTCAGAATGATTCGGGTTACCAGACTAGCTCCGATGTGTCTAGTGCTATATCCACGCACAACGCTAGTGAGGAAGCTCACCCTTATATTCAAGGACTGGTGGATACGAAACAAGACAAGCTCACGGCTGGCACGAATATCCAGATATCTGAACAGAATGTGATATCGGCTACGGATACAGTGTATAGTGCTGGGAATGGTATCAACATTAGTGGACAAAATGCCATCTCGGTAGATACTACGATTGTAGCCACACAACAGAACCTATCGAATGAGGTTACGAACCGTGAGAATGCCGACATATACCTACAACAACAAATTGATGGCATATCGGCTAGCTCGGATGTGGTGGATATTGTGGGGACTTATGCCGAATTGCAGGCTTATGACACGCAACACTTAAAGGACAATGATATTGTCAAGGTGCTACAAGATGAAACGCAAGGTGGAGCGACTACCTATTACAGATGGAGTACAAGTACGCAAACCTTTACTCTTATCGGACAGGAAGGTCCTTACTATACCAAGGCTAGTGCTGACTCTACATTCGTGCCACAGACACGGACTGTGAACAGTAAAGCTCTAAGCTCCAATATCACACTCACGGCTAGTGATGTATCGGCTCTAGGGACTTCTGATGTGGTGCAAAGTACTGGTAGTAGTACGAGCCAAGTGATGAGCCAAAATGCCGTTACGACTGAATTAAACAAGAAACTGAATACGGCTGATTATGTGGTAGATGACCATCTTGCCAATAGCACGAATCCTGTGCAGAACCAAGTGTTGAACGGTTTACTTGGTGATATGCCAAGCGACTTCTTCTCTGGAACTGCTACGAGCAATTACAGTGGCACGAGTTTGACTATGGCGAATGCGTTGTGTTTAGATGATATGCAGATACTTGGCAACACCACCCAACAGACTTATAGTGGGAAGAACCTGTTAGCATTAAAGGATGGTACATATACTAATTCAGGAATAACCGTAGTAGTATCTGGAGGAGTAGTTTCAGTGACTGAAAATGGCAATACGGGTACAAATACTGGAATAACTTTGGACGTAACAGAGAAAGTTACTTTACCAGTTGGAACTTATACTTTATCTAAGAATGATGAAACTCCATATCCATATTTCCATGTGAGAAGAGTTGGCATTGGCAATATTATATCTACAACATATAGCAATAGAACAGTAACCACAACCACTACGGCTAGTGAAACAATTGATTTTATCACACTTTATTTTGGCTCTTCAAAAGCGACTTCGACTTTTAGCCCACAACTCGAAGCAGGCTCAACTCCTACATCTTGGGAACCTTTTGTTGGTGGTATCCCTTCCCCCAACCCAGACTATCCCCAAAATGTGAATGTGGTGACTGGGGTGCAGAATGTGTGGGTGCATGGGAAGAATCTATTTAATAAAGACACAACACCAACTGGTGGCGCAGGAGGCGCAATTACAGTTACGCCAATTGATACTGGAGTTAAAATGGTTTTGGGTGCTGCAGAGACCTATGCCTTTAAAGGATGGGTAATTGGACCAGCAGATGATTATATAGGTAAAACTTTAACTGTTAGCGCTAATATCACAAAATCTGCCGACAGAGTACGACCAAGAATATATCTTGGAACTAGTACATCTGGGTTTGAAAGTAGACAAGTCAAAGCCGATTTAGTTGGAACGGGTAAATTAAGCGGTACATGGACTGTCGATTCTGATTCAGCAGGTAGATATATCTGCGTAGCCGTATATGGTACTGAGGGTTCTCAAGCACAAGTTGGAGATTACAGCCAATATGATGATCTGCTATTAGAAATTAGCTCTTCTCCTACATCTTACGAGTCGTATGTCGAACCACAATCATACACCATCAACCTCGGCTCCACTGAACTCTGCAAGATTGGCGACTATCAGGACAAGATATATACCGATGGGACGGACTGGTATGTGCATAAAGAGTGTGGGAAGGTAATACTTGATGGAACTGTTGGTGCTTATAACACGACATCAAATTGGTATTATGCTGGAGTAGCGTCTCTTGGTATCCCTACCCCAGTGACGAATGGGAGGATTATTTCAGATTACTTTACTGAATCAACAGCTTACTATATGGGCAATTCGCAACACCTACAGGAAAATGGGTTATGTGCGATTAACGGCAATACGCATATTGTCTGCCGAAATACAGACTACTCTGGGTCAACAGCTGATTATCAAACTTGGTTAGGGACAACCCAACCAAAGTTCTATTACCAACTTGCTACCCCCACCGACACCAAGATAACCGATGCCACGCTCATTGGACAGTTGGAGGCAGTCAAGGCTATGAGCTGTTACGCTGGCAATACCTATGTTGAAGTTACGGCTAGCGACCTTGCTGGAATACTGGATGTGAGAGCCGTGAACGCCAATGCGAATGGGTTGATATATAAGATTCGAGGGAATTAGTAGATATAAAATAACCTAGTTGTGGAAAATTCTAGGTTATTTTTTTGGAAAATTATAAAAAAGGGTTTACATTTTGAAAATAATTATGTATAATAGATATATAATAACAAACGAAAGGAGATATATGAAAATATCCGTAAAACAATATAAACATAACACACCGATTATGGTTCGGCATATAAGCCCACAACAATTATGTGAGGAGCAACTTATGCGAATCAACGATAAGATTAGAGCTATAAACAATAGCTTGAGGAGCATATAATGAGCAAGATTCAAAGATATGCTGAAACTATATATAAAGAGGAATATCCCTCACTTATGAAAGGAGATGAAAATGTATAACGAATATGGCGGAGAGCCTTGTGATTATGAAGACACTCCACGCTACTGGGCAGAGCGTGATATGGAGCGAATGATTATGGAAGCTGAAGCTGAAGATAGGAGGCGATATGCAGAATAAGA
>RHMF01000134.1_pt1 | contig 29622 bp, 23 predicted proteins | sample 5365151 | NCBI WGS metagenome assembly RHMF01 (sample SAMN10266501, study PRJNA497801) | feces metagenome | isolation source: feces | host: Bos taurus | place: China: Prairie of Fairy Mountain | collected 2017-08-14 | reverse complement strand
GAAAGGAATGAGAGCCACGATGTTTGCACTCACCTTGAAGATTGCCTCACCCATCCAAAGGATGATTGTAAGAGCGAAAGTGATGCCCACGATGATCTTGTCTCTCTTTGATGCTGTCGAATTACCCTCGATCTTAAGCTCGATAGACTTGGTCTTGAACGGGAACATGAACAAGAGGATACCCCATGCGATGAAGAGCATGATGAGGACGTATGGAACCATCTTCATCATCCAGTCCATGAATGTGATGTCCACGCCTGCGTTCTGGAGAGCTCCGAGAGCGATTGCGTTAGGAGGGGTTCCGATAGGTGTACCCATACCACCGATATTGGCAGCGATAGGAATTGCAAGTGCGAGACCTACCTTACCCTTCTCGTCCTGTGGGAGTGTAGCAAGCACAGGAGCAAGGAATGTAAGCATCATTGCAGCTGTAGCAGTGTTACTCATGAACATAGAGAAGATACCGATGATGAGGAGGAATCCGAGGAGAACGACCTTAGGGTTCTTTCCGAAAGGCTTGAGGAGAACCTTTGCGAGGGTCACATCAAGGCCTACCTTTGAAGCTGCGATTGCGAGCACGAATCCACCGAGGAAGAGCATGATCACAGGGTCAGCGAAAGCTGCCATGATCGACTTGTAGTCAACATATGTACCAGCACCGTCATACATCATGAAGCCGAGGCCCTTGTTTGAGATAGTGAGGAGCATGATGACCATAGAAAGGACAGATGTTGTCCAGGTAGGTATCACCTCGATAATCCACATGAGAGCAGTGAACACGAAGATAGCGATGGTTCTCTGCATTACAGGAGTGAGACCTTCAATGCCGAAGAATGATGTCGGCACGGCCCACAGGAAGATTGTAAGCGCAAGTACAATACCGAGCGCAATCCAATCCTTAACTGAAAATTTCTTAGTACCCATTATAATTGTTTAGTTAGAATAGTTGCCTCTTTTCGAAACGGCTGCAAAGATAGCTTTTATTTATAAAATAAAAAACTAAAAGTGAGGCAAGTCATTGACATGCCTCACTTTTAGCGATATGCGAAAAATTAGATGATTCCCTGCTCGAGCATTGCCTGGGCAACCTTCATGAAGCCGGCGATGTTTGCGCCCTTCACGTAGTTGATGTAACCATCTGGCTGTGTACCGTACTTCACGCAAGCCTCATGGATGTTAGCCATGATGCTGTGGAGCTTCTCGTCAACTTCTGCAGGGCCCCAGCTGATATGCATAGCGTTCTGGGTCATCTCAAGACCTGAAGTTGCAACACCACCTGCGTTTACAGCCTTACCAGGAGCGAACATGATGCCTGCCTTCTGGAATGCTGCAATAGCCTCTGGAGTACATCCCATATTCGAAACCTCAGCTGCAAGCCATGTTCCGTTTGCAAGGAGTTCCTCAGCGTCTGCGCCTGTCATCTCATTCTGGAATGCGCAAGGCATAGCGATGTCGCACTTGATGCTCCAAGCCTTCTTACCTGGGTAGAATGTTGCAGATGGGAACTTCTCTGCGAATGGAGCCACAACGTCGTTGTTTGAAGCGCGGAGCTCAAGCATGTAAGCGATCTTCTCTGCGTTCATTCCTTCAGGATCATAGATTGCTCCGTCAGGGCCTGAGATTGCGATAACCTTTGCGCCAAGCTCTGTAGCCTTTGTTGCAGCGCCCCATGCTACGTTACCGAAACCAGAGAGAGCGACAGTCTTGCCCTTGATGTCCTTTCCTGCCATCTGGAGCATATGCTGCACGAAATAAACGGCACCGAAACCAGTAGCCTCAGGACGAAGGATCGAACCACCCCAAGTAAGGCCTTTACCTGTAAGCACGCCTGTGTTGTACTGCTGAGCGAGCTTCTTGTACATACCGTACATGAAACCGATCTCGCGTCCGCCTACTCCGATGTCACCTGCAGGAACGTCCTGGTCAGGACCAATCACCTTCCAGAGCTCAAGCATGAACGCCTGGCAGAAACGCATGATCTCTGCATCTGACTTTCCTCTTGGGTTGAAGTCAGAACCACCCTTTCCACCGCCCATAGGGAGGGTTGTGAGGGCATTCTTGAATGTCTGCTCGAAGCCGAGGAACTTAAGGATCGAGAGGTTTACTGAAGGATGGAAACGGATACCGCCCTTGTAAGGTCCGATAGCAGAGTTGAACTGTACTCTGTAACCTGTGTTTGTCTGAACCTCACCGTTATCGTCAATCCATGTAACCTTGAAAGTAAGGATACGCTCTGGCTCTACGATACGCTCAACGATCTTTGCGTCCTCGAATTCAGGATGCTGGTTGTAAACTTCCTCGATTGACTCCAATACTTCGTGTACCGCCTGAAGATACTCTTTCTCGTAAGGATACTTGGCCTGGAGTCTGGCCATCAAATCTGTTGTGTTCATTGTTTTGTGTTATTGATATTGGTTTATTATTTCACTTCCCATGTAGAACCGCTGCGGAGCAGATCGTCTACGCACTGGATCTTTGACTTTGCCTTCACTTCAGCTACCTGGTCACGTACGCCGTCGTCGTATGTAACGTCCTTCACGTCGCGGATGACTCCGAGAGCGACAGGGAAATCAGGATATTTCATATCAGCAAGCATCATATGGATGCCGACATTCTCCGAATGAGCGTCATGTACGAGGATATCATCCTCTGTGATGCCGTTTTCTCCGATAGTCACTACCCTCAGGCCCATTCCGTCGAGAATGATACCCTTGTTCCTTTCCTTTCCGAAGATCATCTTTTCTCCGTGACGGAGAACGATGGTCCTGTCGGCGCGCACTTCCCTGTCAGCTATAAGCTTATGGGCTCCGTCATTGAAGATCACGCAGTTTGTGAGCATCTCCATTACAGAGCAGCCGTTGTGCTTTGCCGCAGCAAGCATGATTTCAGAAGTAAGCTTGAGCTCTGAATCGAGAGAGCGGGCGAAGAATGTTCCCTTTGCTCCAAGAACGAGGCTTCCAGGATTGAACGGATGCTCTACTGTACCATATGGCGAAGTCTTGGATATCGCTCCGAACTTCGATGTAGGAGAATACTGACCCTTTGTAAGGCCGTAGATCTGATTGTTGAAAAGGATGATGTTGATGTCAACGTTCCTTCTGATCGCATGGATGAAGTGGTTTCCTCCGATGGCGAGTGCATCACCGTCGCCGCATGCCTGCCATACGGCAAGGTCAGGATTGGCCACCTTGATACCTGTCGATATCGCAGTCGCACGGCCGTGGATGCTATGGAAACCATATGTATTCATATAATAAGGCAGACGGGATGAACAGCCGATACCGGAAACGACAACATATCTTTCCTTGCTGTATCCCAGAGCCTCGGTCACATCAGGGAGAGCCCTCTGCAATGCAGCGAGGACGCCATGGTCACCACATCCCGGGCACCATCTTACTTCCTGATCACTCTTGAATTCCTTGAATGTATATCTTGGCATAACTATAAATTCTCTTTGATTGCACCTACGATTTCCTGTACGAGGAACGGCTGTCCCTGCACCTTGTTGAACTGCTCATACCTGAACTGTGGCATGACTCCACGGAGATAATTTACGAAATGGCCGCTGTTGAGCTCGCACACGAGAATCTTGTCGAACTTCTTGAACACTTCCTCTGTGTTTCTTGGAAGAGGCATGATGTAGTCGAAATGAGCGAAGCTGACATCGGTTCCGGCCTCACGTACTTCCTGTACAGCAGAGAGCAGGTGTCCATAAGTTCCGCCCCAGCCGACAACGAGGAGTTTTCCGCTTTCAGCACCGTTCACCTCAAGCTCCGGAATGAAGTCTGCGACCTTCTGCACCTTCATCTGACGCTCCTTCACCATTGTAGCGTGGTTTACAGGATCCGATGAAAGGACTCCGTCGTGATTCTTCTCAAGACCGCCGACACGATGTTCGTATCCTGCCATTCCAGGCACAGCCCATTTGCGCACGAATGTCTCAGGATCTCTCCTGAATGGCTTGTACTCGGTATTCGGCTGAACGAAAGGAGGAACGATCTTCGGATAATCCTTCATTGAAGGGATGAGCCATGGCTCTGAACCGTTGCCAAGGAATCCCTCGGTAAGGAGAAGGACAGGAGTCATATGCTCAAGGGCGATCTTTGCTGCGTTGAATGCAGCATCGAAGCATCCTGCAGGCGAATGAGCCGCCATAACGACCATCGGGCACTCTCCGTTGCGTCCGTAAAGAGCCTGATTGAGGTCGGTCTGCTCGGTCTTGGTAGGGATACCTGTAGACGGACCGGCGCGCTGTACATCCACAACGACAAGCGGAAGTTCGGTCATCACAGCAAGTCCGAGAGCTTCAGACTTGAGAGAAAGGCCTGGGCCTGATGTTGTAGTCACTGCAAGGTTTCCTGTAAATGCGGCACCGATTGCTGTACATATACCTGCGATCTCGTCCTCTGCCTGGAGAGTCTTTGCTCCAAGGCTCTTGTGGATTGCAAGTTCCTCGAGGATACCTGTAGCAGGGGTGATAGGGTAAGAACCGCAGAAGAGAGGCAGGTTTGCCTTCTCGGCTGCAGCAAGAAGTCCCCATGCTGTAGCCTGGTTACCGGTGATGTTCCTGTAAAGGCCCTTTGGCTGGTGAGCCGGCTCGATATTGTATGTGTTAGGAATTGCCTGGATGTTGGCTGCATAGTTGTAGCCGTCCTTCAGCACCTTCTTGTTCGGTTCGATGAGTTCTGGCTTCTTCTTTCCGAACTTGCGCTCAAGATACTGGAATATGTATTCCATCGGACGGTTGTAGATGTAGCATGCCATTCCGAGAGTGAACATATTCTTGCATTTTGCCACAGTCTTCCTGTCAAGTCCGCTGTCCTTGAGGCTTTCCTCTGTCAAGGTAGTGATAGGAGCGATGATGATGGTCCTGTCCTCGATATAGAGTTCGGCGATAGGGTCGTTCTTGAGGCCGGCCCTCTTGAGGCCTTCTTCATCGAATGTATCGGAGTCGATGAGGACCATAGCCGTTCTCTTGAGCCATTTTGCATTGGCCTTGAGGGCTGCCGGGTTCATCGCCACGAGGAGGTCGCAGAAGTCGCCTGGGGTTGTGATCTGTTCGCTTCCGATATGCACCTGAAAGCCGGAAACGCCGGAAACGGTACCATGCGGAGCTCTGATTTCTGCCGGATAATCCGGGAAAGTTGAAAGTTCGTTACCGAAGATCGCTGACATATCTGCAAAAAGAGACCCGGTGAGCTGCATGCCATCTCCCGAATCTCCAGCAAACCTTATGACAACATCTTTAGTATCAATGACCTTATGTTGCATAGCTTAGTGTTATATATTTAAATCAATAAGTCAGATTTTGATACAAATGTATACATTTTTTGGAAAAATGATGTATAATTTCAAAGTTTTTACACAAATAAAAAACGGGGCCTCCCGACATGGGAAGTCCCGTATATGAAATCCTGTTTAAGGGAGTATGATTACATCTGTCCCTGAGCAGCCTGTGCCTTTGCCTGAAGCTCTGCCTGAAGAGTCTCGAGAGTTCTTCCTTCAGGGATGTTAAGAGCTGTGCGAGCCTCTGGAGTAAGGTTCACTCCCTGAGCTGGATCTATGTAAAGCATCTGTGTCTCTTCAAACACGAATGCAAGTCCCTTAGCCTTAGCAAGCTCTGTAACTGTTGCCTGTGCTTTCTCATATACAGGAGCCTGAAGCATCTGCTGCATCTGCTGAAGTTCCTGCTGGAAGATCTGCTGGCTCTCCTGGAAACGAGCCTCGATCTCCTGAAGTTCCTTCATCTTGCTGTCCCTGATTGCAGGTGTCCATGTAGACTCCTTCTGCTGGAACTGCTGAGCCTTTGTCTGGTACTCCTCATACATTGCACCAAGAGTCTCATATGTCTCTCTCTCCTGAGCCTCGAGCTGTACGCGTACTGAATCCATCTCCGGCATGAGCTGAATGAGCTCAGTGTAGTTTACATAGCCGAACTTGAGGTTCTGTGCTGTTGCAGCGAATGAAACGATTGCCATTGCTGCGATCAAAATGATTTTTTTCATAATTCTATGTTACAATTAATAAATATTCATACTTAAGATCCCTTGTCAGGCTCGGGATGAGATGTCCTAGAACTGCTGTCCGATCACGAAGTGGAACTGGCTCTTTCCGTTTACAGGATCGTCGAATCCCCATCCCCAGTCAACTCCGAGAAGACCGATCATCGGGAGGAATACCCTCACGCCGACTCCGGCAGATCTCTTGATCTGGAACGGATTGAAATCCCTGATGTCAGACCAGCAGTTACCTCCCTCAAGGAAGAGCAATGCATAGATAGTCGACTGCGGCTGAAGGATGACAGGATAACGGAGCTCTACCGTGAACTTGTCATATACGTTACCCGCATAATAGTTTCCTGTAGAATTGTACGATGACAAAGCCTGCGGAGTCAGCGAGTAGTTTTCATAACCACGGAGCGAGATGATCTCCGATCCATATGTATCATATCCCGACATACCGTCACCACCGACACGGAAGCCCTCGAACGGCGAATATCCCCAGTTTCTGTTGTAATATCCGAGATAACCGAACTGTGCGCGTGCCATGAGAACGAGGTCTCCGACAAGCTTGGTGAACACAGAGCCCTTGAATGACCACTTGTGGTACTCGATCCACTTGTATCTGTCCTGCGAGCTCTGGAAGTTGTAGTTGATGTCCTTCCAACTGTCAACCTTTGTAGGATTTCCGTCCACATCCAGCAGTCCGTGATCCTTCTTTCGGAGAAGAGAGTAAGGCGGAGTGAGCTGGAGCGAGAAGCTGAAGTCAGATCCCTGGCGCGGATAGATCTGCTGGTCAGTAGATGTTCTTGACAGGCTCAATGTATAGCTCAGGTTATGAGAGATACCTGTGTTGAACAGGAACTGATATGCCCAGTTCTGAAGCTTGTATGTCTGCCAGCTGAGCTGGTTGTAAAGCACGAAGTAGTTGTCAGGCCATTTCAGACGCTTACCGATACCTGCAGCGAATCCATACACCTCCATATACTCGTCATTGTTGAGGATATTATAATATATGTATGAATTGGTCTGTCGTGTATAGTAGAGCGACATGTTGAGCGAGGTCGGCTTCTTTCCGAAAAGCCATGGCTCCGAGAAGCTTGCAGAAAGGCTCGTGTAATATGTACCGTTGGTCTGGAACCTTATCGAAAGGTTCTGCGCATCTCCAAGCGGAACAGGACGCCATGCGCTCTTGTCAAAGAAGCGGCGTGTAGAGAAGTTGTTGAAGCTGACACCGACTGTCGCCACGAATGTGTTTCCTCCCCATCCTCCAGAAAGCTCGAGCTGGCTGGAAGGCTTCTCGGTCACATTATATACGAGATCGACAGTATTGTTCATCTGGTTAGGGATGATCGAATATCCCTTGGCAGGGTCCATAATCGCTTCCGGATCGAACTGACCCATTGACGCGATCTCTCGGATCGAACGTTCGAAATCGGACTGACTGAAGAGATATCCCGGACGTGTGAACACCTGACGGCGGATAACCCTCTCGTTTGTAAGGTCGTTACCGTTGATCATGATATTGTTCAATGTGGCAGGCTTGCCCTCGACAATACGCATCTCCACATCTACTGAATCGCCCTCGATGTTCATTTCCACAGGCTGGATATTGAAGAAGAGATATCCGTTGTCACGATAAAGCTTCGAAATGTCGTACTCGCTCTGCTTTCCGCCACCGAAGAGTCTCTTTTCCATTGTTACAACATCATAGACATCTCCCTTTCCGATCTTGAGCACCTCATCGAGGGTCTCGGAATCATAGACCGAGTTACCGGTCCATGTGATGTCCCTGAAGTAATATCTCTTTCCTTCATCGATCTCAAAGTCGATCTGAAGACGGTTCGGCTCGACATAATACATGGTATCCTTGACGATCCTTGCATCTCTGTAGCCGGCCTCGTTAAAGGCCGTCAGAAGGGACTTCTTGTCATTCTCATATTCCTTTTCCTGGAACTTCTTGGAACTGAAGAAGTTCTGCAGACGATTGTCCCTTGTCTTCTTCATCGAACGCACAAGCTTGCTCTCCTTCACATTGTCGGCACCCTTGAAAGTGATGGTCTTGATCTTGACCTTCTCACCCTTGTTGACTGCAAACTGCACCCTGATGGCACTCTTGATCACAGTATCACGCTTTGTGCGCACATCGACCTCGACATTATTGAAGCCCTTTTCCTTGTAGTATCTCTTGATGATATCAGTAGAGGTCTTGGCGATATACTCGGAGAATTCGCTTCCTCTACGGAAATTAAGACGCTCGAGGAGTTCCTTCTCCTCGCCGCTTCTGACTCCGCTGAATGTCCAGCGTGACACGCGGGGACGCTCTATGATTGCAATCTTGAAATAAGCGGTATCACGGGTAGGAGTGATGGAATCTATGACGACAGCGACATCCTCAAAGAATCTCTGCATCCAGAGTCTGTTCACCACGTTTGACAGTTCCTCGCTCGGCACGGTCACTTCCATACCCTCACGAAGAGAAGCTATCTGCAATATCTGATCCGGCGAGATGTGCTGGTTTCCCTCCACCTTCACGCCACCTACCGTATATTTCTTCGGATTGTTATAGTCTACCACCACATCATCGCCCGACTGCTGCGCCCAAAGCGGGCATGACAGCGCCAGGATCGACAGAAGGCAGACCAATCGGTATAATCTCATCTTTCTACTCTTAAATTCAAAACTGCAAATATACGTAATTATTTGACTTTTCCATAACGTCGGTCACGTTTTGCGTATGATTCCAAGGCTTTACGGAAGTCGTCCTTCCTGAAATCAGGCCACAAAGTATCGACAAAAAAAAGCTCTGAATATGCTCCCTGCCACAGCAGGTAATTGCTGAGACGGCTTTCTCCCGAAGTCCTGACTATAAGGTCCGGATCCGGAATATCCGCCGTAACGAGGTATCTGTCAAAAGCTTTCACGCCTTCGCTTTCAATCTCTTCCTTACGTCCGGGATTGGTCTTCATGTCTTCCGCCATCTTCATCGCGGCCTGAAGAATATCCCATTTTCCGCTGTAGCTGAGGAATATGACCAGAACAAGCACATTGTTGTCCTTTGTCCTTTCCATGCAGCTGTCGATAGTCGCATTGAGTTCATCCGCAAGACGGGCTCTGTTGCCGAGCACGACAAATCGCACGCCATTTCTGTCGAGGCTGTCCATCTCGTTTGCCATAGCCTTGACCATCAGCCCCATAAGCGTGTCCACCTCTGCCTGCGGGCGGTTCCAGTTCTCCTCCGAGAATGCATAAAGGGACAGATACTTCACCCCGTTCTCAACCGCAGCCTCAACGCATGCGCGCACGCTCTCAACACCGGCGAAATGGCCTTCCACCCTTTCCTTTCCACGCTCTTTCGCCCAACGTCCGTTTCCGTCCATTATCAGCGACACGTGAAGCGGCACCTTAGTCATAGATTCTGTCGACATATTTCTTATTTGATGTTTCTGACGTCTTCGCCCCAGAAGAGTTTCTCTGTAAGGGCATCAATAAAATTGGATCTGTTAAGCCGGACACGTTTCAGCGAAAACTGTGCCACACCGATTCTGACCTCCGCATCCGAAGGTATAAGGGCAGTCCTGTTATCTGCGGTATAGATCACACTTTCATCCCTGGAGTGCATCCTGAGCCTGATTTCAGTATTGTCCGGAACCACGAGAGGCCTCACATTGAGATTGTGCGGCGCTATCGGAGAAATGATAAGAACCTTTGATTCCGGAAGAACGATCGGTCCTCCTGCGCTGAGCGAATATGCCGTCGATCCCGAACTTGTGGAAACTATGAGTCCGTCCGCCCAGTATGTAGGGAGCTGAACTCCGTCAAGGCTCACTTCGACTCCCAGCATGGCGGCTCCGCTGCGATGGACCGTAAATTCATTCAATGCATAAGGGAATTCATCCAGATCCGGATTGCCGGTATGTACATCCGCCTTGAGCATCGCCCTGTTTTCCACGGTATACTCACCCGAAAGGATCGCGGACGCAACTGCAGAAGGCCTGTTTTCCGAAAGGAAGCCAAGACGGCCAAGATTCACGCCCATTACCGGGATGTTCTTCCCTGCCACAAGCATGGACGCGGAGAGGAAGGTCCCGTCACCTCCCACGCTCAGAAGCATGTCATGGCCTTCGTCAGGAGACTCCCCTTCCGCAAGGAGATCCAGCTCGCATCCGCCGGCGCGGAGATCATCCCACAACGTCTGCAGACAATGGTCCGAAACCGCCTCACGCTTGCCTATGTATATAGCTATCTTCATGTTTCACATCTGCCCGCCAAAAGAAAACGGGCCTCAAAAATAGCACATAAATATCAAAAATTGAAGTTTATTATATAATTTTGTAGTCTGTAACAACCAATCATAAGCGAAATGACAAGACTTAGCGTCAACATAAACAAGATCGCAACGATCAGAAATGCAAGAGGCGGAAAGATGCCTGATGTGGCAAAGGCTGCAGTTGACTGTGAAAGATTCGGAGCGGAAGGCATCACGGTACATCCTAGGCCGGATGAAAGACACATCAGATATTCCGACGTCAGGGAGATCAAGCCTCTGGTCACCACCGAATTCAACATCGAAGGCAATCCGATACCGTCATTCATCGACCTGGTAATCGAGACATGCCCTCATCAGGTGACCCTGGTTCCGGATGCGGAGAATGCGATAACATCGAACGCAGGATGGGACACAATCGCGAACAGGAGCTTCCTTACCGAGGTCTGCAGCGAATTCAGGAAGCATGGCATAAGAACGTCCATCTTCGTTGGAGCGGATCCTGCCATGGTAGAAGGTGCGGCGTTGTGCGGAAGCGACAGGGTCGAGCTGTTCACCGAGCCGTATGCCGACATGTTCCACAAGGACCGCGATGCGGCCGTAGCACCTTTCATTGCAGCTGCAGAAGAGGCCCGCAGATGCGGTCTGGGACTGAATGCCGGCCATGACCTGAATCTCGACAACCTCGAATTCTTCATCAGAAGCATTCCATGGACAGACGAGGTTTCAATCGGGCATGCAATCATCTGCGACGCATTATATATGGGTCTGGAGCAAACAATAAAGGCCTATCTCTCGAAAGTTAAGATTTTTTGATTACCTTTGCATGTTTTACCGTCGATGCTGACGGCTGAAAATGAATAACAAACAATAAAATAACAACATTAAAATGAAAAACACATCACTTATCCTCAGCATCATTTCATTGATCGCTGTTGTAGTATTCGGAGTCCTGTCCCTCACTAAGGACGGCAAGAAGGCAGAAGTTGCAGTTGAAGGAGAAGGTACAGAGGTAACTGCTCAGAAGGGCGACATCGTCTACATCGACCTCGACAGGATTCTCATGGAGTATGACATGGCAAACGACCTCCGTTCGGTAGTTGAGACAAAGGCACAGAACATCCAGGCAGAGGTTACAAGAAGAGGTCAGAAGCTCGAGAAGGAAGTTGCAGCATATCAGGAGAAGATCCAGAAGGGTCTCATGACACGTTCTGTGGCAGAGGTTCAGGGTCAGAAGCTCCAGCAGCAGGAGATCGACTTCAACAACTATGCAGCTCAGAAGCAGCAGGAGATCAACGAAGAGCAGGTAGTGATGATGAACCAGCTTGGCGATGCTATCCAGACATTCATCAACAAGTATAACGAGGAGAAGCAGTACGCTATGATCCTCACAAACTCCGGCGGAGCACCTGTAATCACAGCTGACCCTGCACTTGACATCACAGAGGCTGTTCTTGCAGGACTCAACGAAGAGTACATCAAGACAAAGAATCAGAAAAGCGAGGAGTAATCATTGAAAATAGCAATACTGTCCTGTTTCTACCCCTATCGAGGAGGAATCTCTCAGTTTAACGCATGCCTTTATGGTGAACTGAGCAAAGATCATGTTGTCAGAGCGTTCAACTTCAAGAGACAATATCCTGAATTCCTCTTCCCGGGAAAGACTCAATATGTGACAGCAGACGATGAGGCCGTACCCGTGGAGAGCGTATCTCTGCTGGATACGGCCAATCCTTTTACATACCACAGCACATATCGTGAGATCCGCGACTGGAAGCCGGATGTGCTGATCGTCAGATACTGGATGTCTTATTTCGCGCCATCGCTGGGCTACATCACAAGAAAGATGAAGAAGCACTGCAAGGTGATATCGATCCTTGACAATGTGGTTCCGCATGAGCAGCATTTCTTCGACACCCCTCTGACAAGATATTTCCTGAAGGGCAGCAACGGAAGCGTAACGCTGTGCGAGGCTGTCTCGAAGGACCTCCTGAAGATCGCCCCGGACATGCCGTACGCTGTGATCCAGCATCCTCTGTACTCGCATTTCGGAGCGAAGAAGGACAGGGCTGAAGCCGAAAGGAAGCTGGGACTTGCTCCCGGAAAGAAGAACATTCTTTTCTTCGGCCTCATCCGCACATACAAAGGGCTGGACATCCTTCTCGAGGCTTTCGGAAAGCTTCCTGAAGATTATCAGCTCATAATTGCAGGTGAGCCATACGGCTCATTTGACAGATACCAGGAAATAATCGACAGGATTCCTGGAAAGGACCGGATATCGATGAATCTGAAATACATAAAGGATTCGGAGGTGACGGATTATTTTTCAGCCGCCGACGTTGCCGTACTTCCATACAGAAGCGCAACGCAGAGCGGCATCAGCTCGGTCTCCTACCATTTCGAAGTGCCGATGATCGTTACGGACGTAGGCGGACTCAAGGAGACTATCGGAGACAGAGGCACAGGACTTGTCGCCTCGGAAGGTACTCCGGACGCGATCAGGGACGAGATATTGAAATATTTCAGCGATCCGTCAATAGGTGCGGGATGCATCGGATGCATCCGCAAGGAGAAGGAAAGATTATCATGGAAGACATTCGCCCATAGGCTCATTGAGTTCATCGGGCAATTATAATATGGACAGACTATGGAAAAGAGAGTTATAAGATCAATCGGCTGGCTGATGCTTGCCATGGCTATGACATTCGTGCTCCCTGTATCGGTCTCGGCACAGGATTATGAGAATACTCCTGTAAGCATATCAAAGGAGAAGATAAGAGTGGACGGAAAAGTCTGCTATTCGCACATCGTGCTCGAAAGGCAGACGCTTTTCTCTATCAGCAAGGCATACAATGTAAGCATCGAGGACATCTACAAGTACAACCCTTCGGTGAAGGAGAATGGATTGAAGAAGAACTCGATCCTGATAATCCCATGCAATGATGAGCCCGTTGTACATGTAGCAGAGCCGGAAAAGGCAGAGGCACCAGCCGTGCAGACCCCGGCTGACGGAAGTGTACATATTGTAAAATGGTTTGAGGACCTTGATGTTATCGCGGAGAAATACGGCGTGACCGTAGAAGCGATCATGAAGGCCAACGGCCTCAAGGGAAGAAAGCTCACAAAGAGGCAGAAGCTTATCATTCCCGCTTCATCCGATATCGTTGTGGAAGAATCCGTAACCGAGGAGGTTCCTGCAACAGAAGATGTTGAGACACCTATTGCAGAAAACGAAGAGCCGGCTGTGGAGGAAGAGACAGAAGACAGGTGGATATTCCCGAACAGGGAGGTTTCCGTATCCCTGCTCCTGCCGCTCAAGGCTACAGGAAGCGCAAGCAGCCGCAACAACATGGATTTCTACAGCGGAGTGCTCCTTGCCACATATGACATGGCCGAGGATGGCATCAAGACCGAACTGAGCGTTTATGACGTCGCTGACGGCAACCTTCCTGTTACCAGGGAAAGGATAGAGAACAGCGACCTCGTGATAGGCCCTATCTCATCCGGAGATCTCGGAAGGCTTTTCGAGCTTGCTCCAGATGCCAAGGCTGTCATTTCCCCTCTGGATCCTAGAGCGGAAGAGCTTGTAGGAACACACGGCAACATGATCCAGGCTCCGGTACCGCATAAGCTTCAGTACGAGGATCTTGCCGAATGGCTCAAGGAAGACAAGAAGTATTCAGACAAGGTGATAGTGATCACAGAGAAAGGAGCAAGGCAGAATGCTGCAGTCGACATGATGAAGGCTGCGATAGACTCTACCGGCATCAGCTACGGCCCATTCTCATACAGCATCCTTGAGGGCAGAAACGTGACCGAACCTCTTATCAGGCTTATGACCGACAGGGGTACGAACAGATTCCTGATCGCATCGGAAAGCGAGGCATTCGTAAATGATGTAGTCAGAAACCTCAACGTACTCGTACATAAGAAGTATGACATCGTGCTTTATGCTCCGTCGAAGATCCGCAGCTTCGAGACCATCGAAGCCGAGAACTTCCACAACGTAAACATGCATGTCAGTCTCGGATACTACATTGATTATTCAGACAAGGATGTGATGGACTTCATCATGAAGTACAGGGCTCTTTTCAACACCGAACCGACACAGTTCGCATTCCAGGGCTATGACATCGCCAGCTACTTCATCCGCCTCTATTCCCGCTACGGCAACAGATGGCCGTCAAAGATCGGAGACGATGAGATGCAGATGCTCCAGAGCACATTTGACTGCATGAAGACTGATGACGGAGGCTACATCAACACCGGAGTCAGAAGAATCATCTACGGAAACGACTGGTCAGTAAATAAGATCAGATAAAGAAAAATCCCGGATAATCCGGGATTTTTCTTTATCTATATTTAAACATCACTTTATTTGCTCCGCCGTCGGACCATTTCATTTCCACTACATATCCGTCTTCATCGAAGACATAATCGAGCGGAAGCGTCACTGTGCCCTGTCCGGACGCTATGGTCATCGCTGTCGGAAGCGCAGCGGATCTGACGTCATACCAGCCGAGGAAATACGGGAAATATACGAACGGATCAAATTTCTCCATTACAGACATATAGCCCCAGACAACATCAGGAGCCATAGGATGGTTCTTTAAGGATGGGTCAGCATACTCGAAGGATGTGTTCCTGAAACGCATGAGATTACCGTCCTGATATGACAGTGCCCTGAAACTGCGGAGGCCGCTCTTCGATATGTATGTGATTTCTTCCAGATATCCGTCCGGACTATAAGTCCATGTAAAATCAGTCGGCTGACTGTTTCCGTAAACCAGCACGTCAGATGAAATGACACGGCCGTCTTCATCAAGATGATAGGTCATGGACAGGTCATTCGTGCTCTCGAACCCGTCGACAGTAAGTTCGAATCCAGATTCCGATACCGCCACATATTCATCATATGAGCCCTCATCCACCGTTCCGTCCGCATTGACAAGAGCCTCGGAAAGAACGATCTTCAACGGATCGCCATCTATGACTGACCATGTATATATTATCTGCGTAGAACCCATATATGGGCCCTGATATGCCACGGAAGCGAGTTCCTTGGCAGCTGCAGTCACATATATAGCCGAATCCAGAGGCCATTCATATCCGTCCTGCACAAGAACGACATCATACCCACCCTCCGGCATGTCAGACGGAATGGTTATGGATATTCCTCCAGGTCCATATACGCAGTCAAGCATGTATTCAATACCTTCATCGCCCACAAGCAGGACCGAAGAAGAAGCATTGAAACCTGTTCCGGATATCACGACAGATTCTCCGGCAAGGCATGAAGACGGGACAGAAATACCGCTGACAGGCATCTCCGGAGCGAGGATCCCGATTTCACCCAGCACATGTTCACCATCCTGTATAAGCACTACCTTATAAATGCCCGGTGCAAGCGACCATGGCACATTGAAGATCAGGCCGGACTCTGTAATGACCTGAATTTCAGCGGTCTCATCCGCCCCGGATTCAGAACGCAGAATGACAGAAGCCTCATCCGTAAAGCCGTTCCATTGCAGAATGACCTCACCGCCACAACGTGCGGATGAAGGCACGAGGCACTCAGAGACAGGATCCTTCTGGATTTCCTTGTCCCCCTCGATCTGACTCTCCACACATGACACAGTCATGGACAAAGCCATAAATATGACCAGCAGTCTTCTCATAAGAATGGTTATCTGATTCCCTCCAGAGCATCGATGATGCTGCGGGTATATTCATTTGACGGACGCTGCATATCCTTGTCTATGATCTTGCCATCCCTGTCAAGAAGGATGAAGCGAGGAATGCCGTCAATCTGATATGCACTCTGGAAATCGCTGCCCGGTCCGAGATAGAGCTGAACGCCGGAAAGCTGCTCCTCCTTCACCATCTTCTCCCACTTGGCCTTGTCATCATCGACAGAAAGGCTCAGGAATGTTATCTGTGCATCCCTGTAATTCTCTTCGAGCGCCTTGAGATGAGGTATTTCCTTCCTGCATGGGCCGCACCATGTCGCCCAGATGTCAATGTACACATACTTGCCACGGAAGTCCGCAAGAGTATATTCCTTACCATTCACATCAGTTGCCTTGAAGTCTGGCGAAGGCATGCCGACACTTGCCAGATTCCACTTTTCGCACGCCTTATCAAACTTGGCGACAAGAGATGCATCCTTGACATAAGTCCTGTAGATATTCTCCATATCCTGAATTCCTTCAACACCGAAGTTATCTACATATGCATAGGCCAGATAATGCAGGAGAGTGTTCCTGACCTTATCGGACGAGAACCTGTCAGCAATGAACTTCATCTGCGCCACAGCCTTCGGATAAGCGGCGGTCACATCCCTGTTCTCCTGATCAAGGATATGCGCAGCCTCAACCACGAAATCACGATACTGGTCCAGGTCAGCCCAGAGATCTTTTTCCACCAGATAAGCATCCACAGCTTCATAATATGCCTGATCAGGCTCATAAGCCATATCCTGCGCCATGAAACGATGGCCAAGAGGATACATCAGCACCTGATTTCCATATGAGTACCTTATTCTACCCTCTTCCATCTCCTCAAAATCACCGGCTCCCACTTTATTGGCACGCATGAGCTTGATTGCATCGGCTTCCTTTGCACCTAACTTCTTTATATACTCATCAAAAGGAAGAGCATAATCCTCATCAGGAAGGGCTGTAAGCCTGATATCATTGAGATACTTCACAGCTGCGGCCTTCCCGCCATCAAAAACGAATGTTCCGGAATAATCCTTGCCATTGAAACTGATGTTTGCCCTGTCACCGGCCTCAAGATAAATCTGCTTGAAATTCCTCAGGTCCGCCGCATAGAACAGCCTTGCATACACAGCATCAATATCGTCCAATATAAGTTCGCCATGGCCCTGCCCATCCAAAGTCAAGGACCTGATCTCGTTATGGTACACCAGGACGATCTCATCAGCAGTCATATCTGTCACATCAAACGTCAGGACAATATCCTTTGTCTGAACATTTCCGCAAGCTGCTGCAACGGCAGCCAGAACAAGCATTGAAACAAATCTTCTCATATCTTAATATACTCTTTCCTTATATTCAACATCAACGATCTCGGCAAATCCGTCATAGACAACAGGCTCCACCTTGCTGAAATCCCCGTCAGAATCCCTTCCCTCATATATCCTCAACCTTCCCTCGCCATTCTTCTCACTCGCTACGATCAGGTCATAGCTCTTCTGCATATTCTCGGTCCTCTGATAAAGATTGAACTTCATGCAGGTAATCCTTTCTCCCTGAAGAGTGAACTGCGCTTCGGCCTTGAGAGGGGTTTCGGACAAATCGACACGCCAGACCGTACTTCCCGTCGAATAATACATATAATTCTTCAACGAGCTGAATGCAAAGAGGTTACCCTCCTTTGCAATATCCCTGCACTGGCCTGCATCTCCATAATATCCCTTTCCCAGCACATATGTACAGTCTGCATATCTCAATATATCGCCAAGCTGGACGCCATAGATGTACCTTTCATCGCCATCGGCAAGGATCGAATATGTCATACCCATCTTGCCATTGCCCGGATCATAACGCGAATTCTCCATATACACCAGGTCCATTCCCTCCGGCCATGAACCGAAGGCCGAGCCCACCACACCTGCATCAGGCGCCATACCGTCCGCAATCTGGGTGAATTCATCCATCCCCACAAGAGGATCCAGCCCGCCAAGGTCATTGGAAGCCAGAAGAGGACAATATGCCATAAAGCGCTTTCCATCAATATCATAGAGCAGATGCACAGCTGCATAGACCTGTGTAGCCAGCGCATTGGCACCAACATACGGAGCCACAGCAAAATCCTTGTTGACCGCACTTCCGTAAAGCCCGTCAAATCCCATGATCTCGCAGTAATGTGCCTTCGTGCCGCTTACGATCATCTTTCCGAAACCGGACGACACGATTGAATATGGAATCAGCTTCTCCGGCACAGCAGCCTCATAAGCGAAATCATATTCAGGCTTCCATCCGAAATCATCCTTGCCCAGACGGGTAGCGCCATCATCCGTAAGAAGATAATAAGGCGAGGACTCATCCGTCTTTTCAGAAAGCCATTGTATCCTCCTAGGACCGTTCATAGGTGGCATTCCGTTGCCACGAAGCACATCCCTGTATGTCTCTCCCGTCACCATCGACACCACATCCAGGCGCGCCCTGCCTTCTTCAGAGCATAGCACCATCCAGCCTTCCGACATGGAAGAACTCACTGTAAGGTCTGCTGTTTCCTGCCAGTAAAGCCCTGTTTCGGGATCAGTAACCGTGAAATAAAGCGAGTACAGGCCTGGAGACAAGGTCACCTCATAGTCAAGCACAAGCTCATTGCCGATGACAGTCACCTCATTCGTACCGTTCTGATCGATCGCCTTCCACTCATAGTCATATGCATCAGCGTCGATATCACCAAGCTCCGGAACGACATGAAGCCTCTCAAATGTCAGCACAGACGCATCTGCGATCCCCGTGATGTCCGGCTCGGTCAGGTCGCGATATACATAATTACCTTCATCCTGTGCACAGGACAAAGCCATGAACATCGCAACGAGGGCAATATATATGATTCTAAATGCCTTCATCATCTTCCGAAATTCAAAGGAAGACCCGTAGACGGGTCGATAATATTCTCATCATACGGCATTCCGCCCTCTTTCTTCTCCATTTCAGACTTCACATACGCAGTCATCTCGGCCGAGATATAAAGAAGCTTGGCCAGAGTCACGACCGAAGGATCGTTGAAATCTGCCGGATCCATATCCAGGACATCGCAGATAAGCTCGAACTTCTGCTGCGTGAACTTTCCTACAAGGTTCTCATCCCATGCGGCAGGGGCCTTGGTGAACATATCCGAGAAGAATATCCTGTAGTTCAAGGTAGAAACTGTATCAGCGATCTGGACCATCTCCGTCACCGGAAGGGTGAAATGCTCATTCTCATGAATGATAAGGGAGATCATCTTCTTCTGCGCCTTCAAGGCATCTGTACGTATCAGTCTCACGACATATTCAACTTCCACCGCGCCTGCAGGAAGCACTGGATCTGCCGGCAGCATGAAATCCACCCCTTCTTCCGCATTTTCGGACGCCACTGTCACAGTAACCGCACGGTCATGGTCTGCCGGCCTGCCTATGAGCTGCACCTTCACCGGTACATCCATGAAATCCTCCTTTTCATATACAAAAGTGACATCCAGACTGTCAGAAAGGGTCATGGAACCGGAGCGATTGTTGAAATACACTCCGGAAATATCTTCAAACAACGCAGGATTCCTCTCTTCGCATCCGGCAAAGAGAAGAACACCCAGAAGAATATATATAAGCCTTGTCCTCATATCATCAGTTTTCAGTTTCACTGTCAGGAAGAGGCACCACGAAAATCCTGTCGCTCGGCTGCGGATTCTTCGATGCCTGCGACGAGAACAGCACAGGAGCGAACATGCGCTTGTACATGAAGAAAAGCTGTCCTTCGCCATAAAGTTCCCTGATATACTCATATCTCAGGATATCTTCCGTCAGTTCCTGGATATTGTTGACTCCCCTGTTGGAACGCAACACATTGACATATGCAGTTCCTGCGGCAATATCATCAGACTGGCTCTCTGCTGCTATCAGATACATCTCTCCGATCCTCAGCATCGGGATCATCGTGTTGCGGATGTTTCCCACGTCAACCATATCCGAATATTTATAGAAATATCTGTTGGCACCTGTTGCGACCCAGTTCACACGATATCTGTAATCATCCTGATTTCCTCCCGTCATGGCACCGCCGCCGAACACGATATTGCTCATCAGGTCGTTATCCATCCTGAACACATAATTCGGTATCCTGCTCGGATCATAATAATCCTTGAAAAGTGAATTACGCTGCGAATGAGACAATGCGAAGATCACTTCGGAAGAGAATATCCTGTCGGGATCATCCGGAGAACCTGTTACCAAAGCCTTGTCCACGAACGGGAATATTCCATCCTCAACCGCTCCGATCACCTCCTTGGCATACCTGAAGGCCGATTCCTTGTCACCGAAATACAGAGAAGTCCTCGCCAGCAGGCCGGCTACTGCAAAATAGTTCAGCCTTAGATTCCTGTACTCGCCTCCGTTTTCCCTTACAGGATCATTTGCAAGCAGTATCCTGGCCTCAAGCAGGTCGTGCGTGATTTCCCCGGCAACCTGCGAAGCAGGAAGAAGGCTGTTCGGAGTCACCGAATAAGCCTTGTAATACGGAATGGCAAGCTGCTGCGGATTACGGGAATATACCGGTCCGAAAAGACGGAGCATATCGAAATGAAGCATCGCCCGGAGCGCCAGAGCTTCACCCTTTACTATCCTGTAGTTGTCCCCGGAGAACAGATCCCTGTCGACATCAATGTTCGTCAGAAGCATGTTGCAGTTCAGGATCAACGAATAGGCCTTGTTCCATGTCTCGTTCATCCTTGCCCTCCAATACAGGGTACCGTATTCATATTCAGAAAGATCACGATAATTTCCCCATACTGAATTGTCGGTGCCTACAGCATAGGCTCCACCCATGATCTCAATCATCTCCACCGACAGCGACGCGCCGTAAAGCATGTCACGGTTCAGTTCGATGTATATTCCGTTAAGAAGCTTCATGTAGCCCTCCTCGGTCGACAGAAGCTCATCCTCAGCAATCTTGTCATATGGCTTCACATCAAGCCATTGCGCACATCCGGCAGCCATGAGAAGAGCCGCAAGCACTATTGCATATGTCAGTATCCTTTTCATAATCCTCTCATGTCTAGAATGTTATACCCACTGCCATTGTGACGCTACGTGCGAACGGATAATCGATGCCACGCTCTACCCTCACGGAAGTCGCCCTGAACACATCGGTCATTGTAAGCTGGAGATTCAGCGCCGAAATCCTCATCCTGCGGATCAGTCTGTCAGGGAATTCGTATCCGATATTGAACGATTCTCCGATCAAGGCATTGTCATCCATCACGAAACGTGAGGATTTCTCTGTCTTCTGGACCATGGAGATTCCCTTGAAATATGCTTCCCTGTTGCTTTCCGACCATCGGTCATAGAGGGCACGCTTGTCCTGATTGTTATAGACTTCCTCAGTACCGATGTTCTCCACCTTCTGGAAAAGCGAGGTGTTGAACACCTGACCTCCCCACCTGTAGCGGAAGTAGCATCCGGCAGAGAAGCCCTTGAGATATAGGGTGGTTCCGAAGAGTCCCTCAACCTTCGGCTGCGTATCTCCTACAACGACCTCATCGTTCACATCATATGTAAATGAATACGATCCGTCCTTCTTTATGAAAAGTTCCTGGCCTGTCGCAGGATCGATACCGGCTGAACGCACGGCCCATATGGCAGTAGGACTTCCACCGTCATAATAACGGGTCGTTCCGGCAAGAGATGTCTTTCCGCTTTCGTTCAGAGCGCTGAATGAGTTTCCGATATCAGCATAACGAGACCTGGAGCTGGTAGCATTGAAGCTGATATTCCAGTTGATGCGTTCTGACGGAATATATACCGGAGATATCTTGAATGTGGTCTCCCATCCGTGGGTCTTCTGGCTTCCCGCATTCATGGCGACACTCGTCACACCCATCGAACCAGGAGTGGTTATCACCGCGAGAAGCGGATCCGTATCCTTCCAGTAATAGTCAAATGTGAGGTTAATCCTCTCGCCCCAGAAAGTCAGGTCTGCTCCGATGTCATAGTTCACAGTCTCCTGCCATGCCAGGCCCGCATTGCCCAAAGCGTTGAGTATCACACCAGTGCCGAACACATTCGTCATCCATCCGTTGAACTTGTATGTAGAGAATGCCTGATAGGCGGAGAAATTCTGGTTTCCCGGATTTCCGACCGAACCACGGATCTTCATGAAATTGAAGAAATCATTGTCACGCAGGAAATGCTCCTTGTGGATGTTCCAGCCCACGCCGACAGACCATGTATTCCTGAAACGGTTTCCTGTGCCGAACATAGAGGCTCCGTCAAGGCGGTAGTTGAAGTCCATGAGATAGCGGTCGTCATACACATATCCGCCGTTCACATAGAAGCTCACGGCACGCTTGAGACTTTCGCTGTACTGAGGCTTATCACCTGAAGGATAGCCGTTTGCGAAAGACGGGGCATCAAACTGATCATCGGTGAATCCGTTGGCGGCATATCCGTACACCTCCTGATGGCTGCTGCTGAAATTAAATCCTCCGACAGCATTCACCATATGCTTTTCCGCGAAAAGCTTTCCGAAAGTGACAGCGACATCACCCTCATAGACCATCTGATTTATCTGCGTATTGGTATAAAGTCCCTTCTCGGTCTCGCCCATATCGTCGAACTGGGTGTGCAGAGGAGAGATCCTTGTCTGCTCGTCATCGTCTGTTCTGCTGAGTCCGAACTTTGCCCTCATCCTCAATTCATCGGTCATGAACCATTCGAAGATGAAATTGTTGGTGAATCCGAAACTTCCTGTCCTGTCCCAGCTGTTTAGGCTTGCATTCCAAAGAGGATTCGATACAGGGAAATCATCTATGCCTTCTTCCGGATAATACAGGTATCTGTCGACCTTGCCGTCCGTGCCGCGCTTCCTGTAATATGGGTTCGCATATGCATATTCTGCAAATGAAACGGTCGGATTGGCTGTATTGAGGTAATCGATGGTGAGCTTGTTGCTGAACTGGAATTTTCCTGTCCTGTAGATAAGGTCCACATTACCCTCAAGAGTCTGACGGTCAGAGCCTTTCATCACGCCATCCACATCTCCGTAGCTGAGTCCTATACCATAGCGGATCTTATCCTCGCCACCCTCTGCATACAGATTATGCTTATGAGTCAGGCCAGTACGGATCGGCTCGCTCAACCAATATGTATCCACTCCCCTTTCAATCTCCTTGAGCCTTTCGTTACGAAGATTGTCAAGACGGAGCTGGTTGAAAGGATTACCGGAATTGTCCTTGTATACGCCCGCCAATGTCTCGAATTCGAGCTTCTCGCGGGCATTCATGAGATTGTAATCGGAAAGGTCGGCAAGCGAAAGGCCGAAATCACCCTTGTAAGAAAGCTGGAGGCGTCCTCTGGCCGGAGCCTTAGTCTCGATGACCACAACTCCGTTTGAAGCCTTCGAACCATAGATCGCTGTCGAAGCCGCATCCTTGAGGATAGTCACCGAAGCCACACGGTTCATGTTGAGATTCATGATCGTCTCTATCGTGGTCTCGAAACCGTCGAGGATGAAGAGAGGCTGGTTAGGGTCTGTGCCATATTCCTCCTTCAGTCCGACCACGCTGGTCTTGCCTCGGATCTCGATGTCAGGCATCATGTTAGGATTGGAACCGAACTGTGTGCTCTCCATCATCTTGAAAGACGGGTCGAGAGTCTTGAGGCTCTGAAGCACATTATTGTTTCCGACGGATTTCAGCTGGTCTGCTTTGAATGTGGCGGATGCACCCGTGAAGCTTTCCTTCTTTCTTTCATAGACACCTGTCACGATGACATCGTCAAGCTCGGTGGAATTCATGTACATCACGATCTTTGAGAAAGCCGATGCATTCTTCATGGTATAGAGCTTGACCTCTTCGTCGTAGCCGACATATGAGAAGGCCACTTCGCACTTCCTGTCCGGTATACGGAGCTCGTAATTACCGTCGACATCCGTCGATGTGCCGTTCTTCGTGCCTTCCACGATGACGGACACTCCGATGAGAGGATAGCCGTCATATGAATCTATGACCTTACCCTTCAGAACCACCATCTTCTCCTGTCCCGACGCAGATGGAAGGAACAGAAAAAGCATCGCAATGAAAATCAATACCCTGTTTAAGTCCGGTTTCATACAAAAACACCTTGCACTAGGAATGCAAGGTGTAAATTTAACTATTATTTCCGGTATGACAATAATATTCTACCTGTTGAGCAACGATTCTGCGTTTGCGACAGCAGCATCTGTAAGTACCGAGCCGCTGAGCATTCTTGCGACTTCGAGAACCCTCTGCTCGTCGGTAAGTCTGGATATGGTAGAGACAGCCGTCGAGGTCGCCGGATCGATCTCTTTTGAGACCAGATAATGAGCCGAACCCTTGGCCGCAACCTGTGGGAGATGAGTGATCGCGAAAACCTGCATATACTCACCCATTTCACATATCATGGAGCCCATCCTGTCCGCCACGCTTCCGGAAACTCCGGTATCGATCTCATCGAAGATCATGGTCGGCATATCGGTATAACGGGCCATCATTGCCTTGAGAGACAGCATGATACGGGACATTTCACCGCCTGATGCGCATTTCGCCACATCGACCGCATTACGTCCTGTCGCAGAGAAACGGAACTGCACCGCATCCCTTCCCGACGCAGAACATGCTGCGTCCATGATTTCAGTCTCGAATACAGCGTATGGAAGTTCGAGCGAACGTATCGACTCCTGGATGCTTCCGGCGAATGCAGCTGATGCACCGCATCTGGCTTCATGAAGCCTTTCTGCTGCGGCATTGTATTTCGCCTCTGCTGCGGCATAAGCCTTCGACAGTTCCTCACGCTTTTCCTCCAATGCGGCGGAATCATACAAGGCCTCGGAAAGCCTGTCACGAAGAGCGATAAGCTCCGCTTCATCAAGACATGAATGCTTCTGCATCAATCCGTAGATCAGGGACATCCTGTTCTCAACCTCTTCCAGACGCGTTTCCGAAAGGTCGGTACACTGATTCATATCCGATATCTCGGAAAGTATGTCATCCAGTTCTCTGCGGCATGAATCCGTCCTTTCCGCAAGTTCCTCCGCAGCAGGCATGTATTTACCCAATCTGGCGAGGATCTTTCCCGCCTCCTTCAAGGACGCATCGATGGAAAGGATCTCTCCTGCAGAAGCCGAAGATGTGAAGAGTTCCTCCACATTCGAAAGTCCTGTCTTTATATCCTCCGCATTCGCAAGCTGCTTCTGTTCCTCCTCAAGTTCTGCCAGTTCGCCTTCCCTCAAGACAGCAGACTCCAGCTGCCTGAACTGCGCCTCGTTATAGTCTCTCTCCCCTGCAAGACGCGCAATACGCTCGTCCAGTCTGGCAAGCTCCGACTTCAAGCCGCCAAGTTCCTTCCACAGACGTGAACATTCCTCTCTGGCCTCTGCATTTCCTGCATAATGGTCAAGGATTGAAAGCTGGAAATTCCTGTCAGAAAGAAGAAGGGTCTGATGCTGGGAATGGATGTCGATAAGCTTCGACGAAATCTCCTGAAGCACGTTTACTGATACCGGGCAATCGTTCACAAAGGCTCTTGAGCGTCCCGAACGGTTCACCACCCTCCTCACGATAAGATGGCCGTCCTCCCATTCTACCTCATTCTCATCAAGGATATCCTTCAAAGACATGTCCGGATCCTCGAATTCCGCCTCCACGAAACAGTTGTCAGCACCTTCCGACACCATTGAGGCATCGGCTTTGGCTCCCATCACAAGCGACAGAGCCCCAAGAAGAATGGATTTGCCGGCTCCGGTCTGTCCCGTAATAATGATCAGACCCTCCGGAAAATCAATTTCCAGAGAGTCTATCAATACGTAATTCCTTACCTGAAGCCTGCTCAGCATAGACTACTCCTCGTCCTGCTTTGCCATTCTGTAGAAGACGTCGCCTTCCTGGAACTCCTCGATAGCTACGAGGCTTGGCTTAGGCTGTCTTTCGTAATATTTTGAGATCTCGATCTGCTCGCGGTTCTCGAATACTTCCTCCATAGTGTCGCGGTCGTTCTTGAAGTCCTCGAGCTTTCTTGTAAGCTCCTTCTTCTCCGCGATAGCGATCTGGTTGGCTCTCTTCGAAAGGATTACCACTGTCTCGTAGATGTTTCCTGTAGGAGCAGCGAGGTCGCTGAGGTCTCTTGTAAGAGTGTTTGTTGGTGTTTTCTTGTTTGTCATCTTATAATTCTTTTCTGTATTTCCTGATCCCGGAGGGTAAAAATGAAGTCCCTCCATTTAATTATACCCCGGGATTCAAAGAGAGTTTCAATTATTTTTCGCCTTTTTTCTTTCTTCGCGCTGAAGTTTCCTTCTTTCCTTTGCGAAATCCTTCTCGGTCATGTCCTCATTCTCCACTGCCACATCCTTTCCGAGAGCCTTCTGCGCCTTGCGATAGACATTGTCGAGCTCCTTCCTGTAATGAGATTCAGGGATCTCTCCAATAAAGTTGAGATAGTCATCAACAAAAGTAAGATATCTCTCCTTCTGCTTAGCCTGGACGCTGTTATGGGCATAATTATATGAAGACATCGCTATATAATAAAGGATATCTTCCCTGTAGATATTTTCGGCGTCATCCTTGAGGACATTTCTGAAAGCCACTCGTGACGCCAGATAATCCTCCATCTTGTAATAAAGCTTGGCGCCCTCATATGCCTTCTTGTCCAGACGGTCATTCAAGGTCTGAAGCATGTCGCGGCATGCCTGAAGGTGAGGAGTGCCCGGATCTTCGATGATATACTCCGAAATCTCGGTGATGGCCTTGTATGTAGGAGTCTGGTCGAGCTCATACCTGAGAGTAGAACGATACAGGCAGTCGATCCTGAGATATCTGGCCTCCGAAGCGAACGGGCTTCTTGGATAGCTCTCAAGGAAATTCGAGAAATTTGTCTCCGCTGTATAGTAATCCTTGAACTTGTAGTTGCTCAATCCCCAGTAGAATCTCACTGTGTCGTCACGCTCTGTTCCGTTGGTAAGGACGGACAACGACTCGAAAAGCGAACCGGCCTTTGAATATTTGCCCTCATTGTAATACTTGAAGGCAGCCTCGTATTTCGCATCCGCATCATTGCTGTTCAGAAGCAGCTCATACTGGGACTTGCATGAGGAAAAAGCGACTATGGCCAATGCCGCGATGATAAGGTTTCTCAACTTCATCTTTTAATGAACAAATTAAAGCATTTTCAGGAATTTCTCAGCATCAAGCGCAGCACGACAGCCAGAAGCTGCAGCTGTAATCGCCTGTCTGTAAAGCGGATCCTGTACATCTCCCGCTGCAAACACACCCGGCACATTGGTCTTCGAGGTCTTGCCGTCAGTCACGATGTAACCTTCCTTGTCCACCTCGATCCACTCCCTGAACAAATCTGAATTTGGATGATGGCCGATAGCAAGGAAAAATCCGTCGACTGCTATATCAAAAACCTCGCCATCCTTGCGTACAAGTCTTGCACCGGTCACGCCATACTCGTCTCCGAGGACCTCCTGGGTGTTGCAGTTCCAGAGCACCTCAATGTTCTCTGTATTCCTGACACGCTCCTGCATGGCCTCAGAAGCCCTGAGCACATCCCTGCGTACGATCATATAGACCTTCTTGCAGATGCCGGCAAGATATGTAGCCTCCTCGCATGCTGTATCACCGCCTCCAACGACAGCCACGGTCTTCTTTCTATAGAAGAATCCGTCACAAGTCGCACATGCAGACACGCCGAGACCTCTGTACTTGATCTCTGACGGAAGTCCAAGATACTTGGCTGTAGCTCCAGTAGCGATGATGAGGGTTTCAGCCTCAATCTCCTTATCGCCATCCACAGTGATTCTGAAAGGTCTTTCCGAAAGATCTGCAGAAGTGATCGCGCCATTGCGGATCTCTGCACCGAGACGGAGAGCCTGGGCCCTCATGGTGTCAACGAGCTGCTGACCAGAAATACCATTCTCGAAACCAGGGAAATTCTCGATGTCTGTGGTTGTGGTCAGCTGACCTCCTGGCTGGAGTCCCTCATACACGACCGGTGAAATATCTGCTCTTGAAGCATAAATAGCGGCTGTGTAACCCGCTGGGCCACCTCCGACGATAAGGCATTTTATCTTTTCCATAATTCTGAATATTATCTGTTTGCAATCTGCAAATATAATGCTTTTTTCAGACTTTCATAAGATATGGCTTGGCCTTTCTGTAAACCCAGCCCAAAAGAAAGTCCGGCAGGATGATGCACAACGGCTTGAATATATGGTTGAGAAGTCCCGGCATCACGCCCTTGCGTCTTCTGAAAGTCGCTTTCAGCGCCCTGTCGACCGCCTTTTCCGGAGTGATCATGACAGCAAGTCCTCTCGCCAGCTTCCTCAAGCTATCCTTCAGAGGGATAAGCGGTGTATCAACAGCTCCGAAATATGCATTCGTAACGCTCACGCCTGTCTTCTGGCACTCGATCCTGAGTTCTCTCGAATAATTCTTCACGAACTTCTTTGTCGAGCCATACATACCGATGCCAGGCCATGTCATGCACTCCGCAAGTGACGATATGTTAAGGATATATCCGCATCCTCTTTCCTTCATTCCGGTCACATACTTTCTGCAAAGCATGAGCGGAGTATACATATGGACCATCATGATGAGTCCGAGCATCCTCTCGCTTGTCTCCGCTATGCCCTGGCAATACATGATGCCGGCATTGTTCACAAGCACCTCGACCTCGCATCCGGCCGCTTCCGTCTGCTCGAAGACCCTTTCGGCCGCATCCTTCTGAGACAGATCCTGCACGACAGGAAGCACATTTATGCCCTCACATGACTTAACCATCTCTTCAGTTTCCCCGAGGCCTTTCGCATTGATGTCCACCAGGACCAGATTGTACCCCATCAAGGCAAGCCTCCGAGCATATTCCCTGCCCATTCCGGAAGCCGCGCCTGTCACCAGAGCCCATGTCCTGTATTCCTTGAAAATCTTCTTCATATCTTGATGTGCAATTCAAAATCGGGCGCAAAAATACCAATATTTATTGAAAACGCCTTCTTCCAAGACAAAGAATGGTCCCGATAATTTTGAATATTTCAAATTTATTTGGCATTTTAGACCAAAATACATATCTTTGCGCCATCAGTAAAATTATATGAACACACACAAATGCCCAACAATCGAGGAGTTCAAGACGCTCCTCAAGAAAAATTCGCTTAAGGCGACCCCGCAGAGGCTAGCCGTCCATGAGGCCATGATGACCCTCGGACATGCATGCGCGGACATGGTGACTGAAGCCATAAAAGAGAAAGGCACTGCTAAAGTGACCCTCGCTTCGGTATACAACATCCTGACCCACATGGCAATGCTCGGCATTTATGACTACAGGCTCAGCGCCAACAACAAGATGTACTTTGATGTGAACACATTCAAGCACATCCATTTCTACGACCAGGACAACCATGTCTTCAAGGATGTCGTAGATGACGACCTCGTGGCTCTCATCGAGTCACATCTGAGCAGAAAGCGCGTCAGAGGATACAGGATCGAAGGCTTTGACATTCAGCTGATTGGAAGACCTACCAGAAAGAAATACAGTGTCTGAGGCACTGTATTTCGATTTTTTACACCATCGATGCAACGAAAACAGCAATTCATGCATCTTATATG
>RHMF01000132.1_pt1 | contig 29719 bp, 33 predicted proteins | sample 5365151 | NCBI WGS metagenome assembly RHMF01 (sample SAMN10266501, study PRJNA497801) | feces metagenome | isolation source: feces | host: Bos taurus | place: China: Prairie of Fairy Mountain | collected 2017-08-14 | reverse complement strand
AAAAATTTGCTCCGATAGTGTAGTCCGGCCAATCATTTCGGCCTTTCGAGCCGAAGACTCGGGTTCGAATCCCGGTCGGAGCATTTCTAGAACTTTTTTATCAATATTTTTATTAAATTTTAGATTCTAGAACAAACAAGCTAAACATTCCTTGTATAAAGTATGCGGAAAATATTTTATATGCGGGGGTGCCCGAGCTGGCCAAAGGGGACAGGCTTAGGACCTGTTGGTGTAGGCCTACCAGGGTTCGAATCCCTGCTCCCGCACTTAGAGAAGGAAAATATTTAAAATGCCGAGGTAGGATAGTGGTTATTCTTCGGGACTGTGGATCCCGTGACTCGGGTTCGATTCTCGGCCTCGGCCCCATTTAATAAAGATAGTTATGTAACATAACTATTTGGTAAGTTGCTCCGATAGTGTAGTCCGGCCAATCATTTCGGCCTTTCGAGCCGAAGACTCGGGTTCGAATCCCGGTCGGAGCATTTACAATTTATTCTAATTTTAAAGTTTTTAATTCAATATTCATTTCTACTTATTATTCAAGCAGATTCTATTTTTAATAAATTATTTAAATTATTTTTACTAAATTAATACTATGAATTTCAAGATAGAAGGAAATGGAAGGCCTTTAGTTTTTATTCACGGACTTTCAGATAGTTTATTATATTGGGAATTTTTAGCAAGCCATCTGAAAAGGGATTATCAGATTATCAGAATGGACCTTCGTGGTCATGGCGAATCATATTTAGGAAATGATGAAGTAAACATTGATTTATACGTCAGCGATCTGAAAAACTTATTGGATGATTTAAATCTGGATAAGGTTGATTTAATAGGTTTTTCTCTGGGTGGGGCAGTTGCACTTGATTTTTCATTAAAATATCCCGAAAATGTATCCTCACTTGTGTTAATGTCCAGTTTTTCAAAATCTGATGAATACTTAACAAATATTTTCACACAATTTAAGGATGCTCTTAAAAATAGTTTTGAAGATTTTTACGATTTGATATTGCCTATGGTTTTATGTCCCGAAGTAATTGATGATAACAGGGAAGCACTTGATCAAATAAGGGAATTTGCATCAAAGACAGCAAACACTGATGCTTACATAAAAGCAGTTGATGCATGTATGGAATTTGATGTTGATGATTCTTTATCAAAAATAGAAGTACCCACATTAGTTATGTCTGGTAAATATGATGAAATATCCCGGTTAAGTTCACAGAAAACGATTCAGAAAAAGATTAAAAATTCGGAACTGATTGTTTTTGATAATGTTAAACATAATCTCCTTGTTGGAAAAAATAATGAAAGGGTATTGGAAGTTTTAGAAAAGTTTTATTCATGAATTTGTTTCATGAATCTGTTTTTAATTTTTGACGGTGTTAAATCTATGATTGGTGCATCACTGTTTCCGGGATTTACTTTGATGTGTAGGAAAACGGGTCCCTTTTTATTTACATAATCCTGCATATCTATATCGTCAACACTATTTTTTGCATCAATGTAATAGACTTCATTAAATCCAATACTCTTTGCAATATTTGACAGGTTTATCCTGGAAGCATAAGTTTCTTGAGAGCCAGTTGAACCATAAGCTTCGTTATCAATTAATGCAATAATTAAGTTTGAAGGATTCTGTGCATAAACTGTAACCAGTTCTCCGAAGTTCATAAGCAATGATCCGTCTCCGTCAATAACGATTACCTTTCTGTCATCCTGATTTTGTTCTAATGCAAGTGATAAGCCTAAACCTATAGGTGTGGCCATTCCCATTGAACCGGACATATAGAACGTATTTTTTCTATCCTTTATTCCAAACAATTCCCTGGAAGGAAAACCGATGTTGGATATGATAAATTCATCATCAGTACTTTCAACAATCCTTTTAATTGCATCATATCTTTTCATCATTTACACTCCTTTTCCAGTAATTTATATCAAACAATAATGCTATTGGTTCTTCTGATATTTTTGATAAGTTCCATGCCTTTTCAACTATTTCTTCGGCATCGTTGGGATTGTCCACCTTATGGTAAATTATGTCTAAACTGTCCAATACTTTGGTTGTGGCTTTACTCATAGGTATCTGGCCGTATACTCCTTCACCGAAGGTTCCTCTATGGCTGATAATCATCAGTATCGGGAAGTTGTATAACTTGTTTAGTGATGCCAGTACGTTCACACTGTTTCCCAATCCGGAATTCTGCATAAGTATTGCCGGTTTCATTCCACCCATGTAGGCGCCGGCACAGATTCCAAACCCTTCCTCTTCTCTTGTAACAGGTACGTGTTTTATATCGTCATCATCGTCTATTAAATTTAAAAGTTTTTTCAGATTTGCACAGGGTACACTTACGATAAAATTTATACCCGCATTTTTTAATCCATTGTATATAACATCGGTACTATCCAATAGTATCACCTTGATGTTTATTATGTTTTTTTTAATTAGTTAAATTATCCTAAAAAATAGTATTTAAAATGGGGGAGATGTGGTAATGGTTTTTATTCTTCAAAGTATGATTCAATGTTTAAATCTTTGGCTTCTGCCATTTCGGTTAACTGGTTGTATAATGCTTCATCAACCGGAACACCATTTTCCATTGCAATGTTCATGTTTTCGATTTCACGGTCACCTGGTATTACACCATTTTCTTCACGGATTTCTCTTACGAACTGGTCAACATAGAATTTGAATTGCATTGAACCGGCAAAGTGTTCAGGATTGATTACTATGAGTAAGTCTCCTTTGGTACACATCACGTCAGGTGTTGCTGTTCCCTGAACGTCCACTCCACATGCTGCACTTACTAATGGTCCTGCGAGTAATTCAAACATGAATGCCAATGCATATCCTTTGAATCCTCCGAATGGTAGGATTGAACCTTCAAGTCCTGCTTCAGGATCTGTGGTTGGTTTTCCGTCTTTGTCCAATGCTAATCCTTCAGGTATTGGTTCTCCTTTTCTTTTGGATTCAAGTAATTTTCCTCTTGCAGTTATACTTGTTGCCATATCTACACATATGTAGTTGTGAATGTCATCTGTAGGAATGCTTATGGTGATTGGGTTTGTTCCTAACAATGCTTTTTTACCTCCGAAAGGTGCCATTGCAGGTTCAGTGTTTGAAATTACAATTCCAATCATGTCCTGTACTGATGCAATGTCAGCATAAAATCCTGCAATACCGTAGTGGTTACTGTCATGAATACCTACTATACCTACACCACATTCGCTTGCTTTTTTAACGGCAAGGTCCATTGCTTTTACTGTTATGTAATGTCCGAATTTGTGGTTTCCGTTTATCATAGCGGTAGCGGCTGTTTCTTTTTCAATTTCATAGTCGCCTTCAAGTTTTATGGTTCCTGCCTGGATACTTTTAATGTATTGCGGGAATCTTCCAAGTCCATGTGTTGAAAAACCTTTTAAGTCACCGTCGGTAATTACTTCTGCAACAATGCTTGCTTCGTTTGATTTAACACCGTATGCTGTTAACATCTCTTCGATTAATTTTCTTTCATTGTCAATACTAATTTTCATTGATTTTCTCCCCTATAGTTCAATATTTTCATTTCTTGCAGTTATGAGAACTTTGTTGTCAGCGTCTTCTTTAATTTCACCAATTTCGTAGGTGTTGTGGTATTTGTTAAGTATTTCAAGTGCCTGTTCTTTGTATTCTTTGTCTAATATTACACAAAAGCCTATTCCCATATTGAATACGTGATACATTTCCTTGCTTTCTATTCCTGTTTTTTGTATTTCCTGGAATACCGGTAAGGTTTCAGGTAATTCATTGATGTAGTAACTCATATTTTTGTTTAATCTTTTAAGATTGCTGAATCCTCCACCAGTGATGTGACCTAATCCATGTACTTCTATTCCTGATTTTAACAGGTCCATAATAGGATCCACATATATTATTGTAGGTTCGAGTAATGCTTCACCAACTGTGATTGATTCGTCAGCCGGTAATTTGTCTTCCACATCGTATTTTGCAAGGTCAAGTAATGCTTTTCTTGCAAGACTTAATCCGTTACTGTGTACTCCACTACTTTCAATACCTAGGATAATGTCTCCATCTTTTATTTCTGAACCGGTTATGATTTTTTCTTTGTCGACAATACCTATTCCGGTACCTGCCAGGTCAAAGTCTTTTATAATTTTTGGGAGTGATGCTGTTTCTCCACCGATCATTGCTATTTTTGCCTGTTGACATCCTGTTTTTAAACCTTTTCCTATTTCACTTGCTATTTCAGGATTAGGTTCTTCCACTGCAAGGTAATCAACCATTGCTATAGGTTCTGCACCTACGCATAAAATATCGTTTACTACCATTGCTATACAGTCTATTCCAACGGTATCGTATTTGTTCATTAAATTTGCTATTAATATTTTACTTCCAACACCATCAGTACTCATTGCTATAGCTTTTGAACCAAAATCTACCAGTGCAGCAAAATGTCCGGTATTTTTTATAATGTTTCTATAATCTAATGTTTCTGATAGTTCGCCTGTTAATGCTTTAACAGTTTTTTCTTCTAAACTAATATCTACGCCTGCTTCAGAATAAGTAACCATTATCTCACCCTTAATTTAAGAATTATTTGTTCTCATAATTTTTTTTCATATTGTTAAAATATGTTGAAAAAATTTATAGATTAATAATATATATTTTTTTTATAATTTTAATACTTTACATTAATTAATTGTTTTAAAAAAAGTTGGGGGAGGTTATTGTAATCTTGTTGTTTCAAGATTCATAGGAGTTTTGGTTTCGATTTTGTATGAACGGTAAATACTGCTTGCAAGGTCGAGTGCCTTGTATGCATCTCCGTGACAGACCAGTATCTTGTCAGGTTTAGGAGATAATCTTCGTACATATTCCATCAGTTGTTTACGGTCACTGTGACCACTGAATCCGTCGATTGTTGTTACTTCCAGATTTATGTGGTATAGTCTGGTTACACCGTCATCATCGAGCGGTGCTTCCTTGTGTCCTTTCTGTATTCTACGTCCAAGTGAACCTTCTGACTGGTATCCTACAAAGACAATACTGTTCTTTTCGTCTTCACATAACATTTTGAAGTATTCTACAGAGTTTCCACCTGTTAACATACCTGATGTTGACAATATGATACATGGTTCTTTGCTGTCAATGATTTTTCTTCTTTGTTCATTGTTGGTAACTTTTTTGAATACTTCTGATGTGAATGGGTTTTTACCGACGTGGAAAATCTGGTTTCTTAATTCATTGCTCAGGAATTCAGGGTGTGCAGTGTGAATTGCAGTTGCTTCCCAGATCATTCCGTCTATGTATACCGGTACGTCTCTGAGAATTCCATGATTAATGTATTCTTCAAGCACTATCATAATTTCCTGTGCACGACCTACTGCAAATACTGGAATAAGTACTTTTCCACCTCTGTTAAGGGTTTCGTAAATGCTTTTTATTAATTCTTTTTCTGCAGTGTTACGGGTTGGTGTTATGTCTTCATGTCCACCGTAGGTACTTTCCATAACCATTGATTCGATTCTTGGGAATCTGGTTACGGATGGTTCAAGCAGTCTGCTTTTTTCGTTTTTGAAGTCACCGGTGTAGACAAAGTTGTGTTTTCCGTCACCTATGTGAAGGTGTGCCATTGCTGAACCTACAATGTGTCCTGCATTATGTAATGTTAATCTTATATCTGGGGAGATATCCGTTACTTCACCGTAGTCTAATGTGATTGTTTTCTTGATTGTTTCCTTTACGTCCTTGATATTGAAAGGTAACGGGTCGTCTTCTCTGTGGGAGATATCGATGTGATCCTGTTGTAGTAAGGTCATCATATCTCTTGTCGGTGTTGTACAGTATGTTGGTCCGTCATATCCGTAGTGATACAGGTATGGTACGAAACCGGTGTGGTCAAGGTGTGCGTGTGTTACAATTACTGCATCCAATGTACTTAAATTGAATTCCGGTACGTTGAGGTATGGGAATGCTGTTTTTTCATCTACTCCTGCAACGTTAACACCACAGTCTAAAATTACTTTACTGTTTGGTGTCTGTAGGAATAAACATGATCGTCCTACTTCTCTGAACCCACCTAATGATGTTAAACGTACCCAGTCATTGTCAAATCTTGCTTCCCTGTGAATTCTTTTACCGAGTTCCTGTAAAAATTCTTTTCTTTCTTTACTGTTTCTTTTTAAAGTTAGTCTGATTCTTTGAACGGTTTCTGAAGTTACAGGTGGAGTTCGTAATATTTTTGGAGCCCATCCTGTTTGTTTTACTATTTCACGTGATGTTGTTCCATATTTTCCTATTACCAATCCCGGTTTTTTGGATTCGATGATTACTTCGTTTGTTACGTCATCAAAGGCAATGTCAGTAATTTCTGCTTCTTCTGGAACAATTTCTTCTATTTTATCGATTGTTTCGGTTGGTTCGGATAAAACTGATTTGTCTGATCTAATAATAATTCTTTTTCTGATGTCTTTTGCCAAGTCTCTGATTAGGCTTCCATTGTCCTTAATTATTTCCGGATTTTTTGTATAAATAACTATTTCCGGACCTTCAAATTCGACTTTAGCTAATTTGACTTCTTCAGGTAAGCGTGCAATTATTCTTTCTTTGATTTCCTGAATCATTGTATTCCCTCTCGTCTATTTAATTTGAAAGAATGATATTTTTTATAAATTGTGTGATAATTTATTATCATAATTAGTAAACAACTAATGTTTTCATTTTGTTGTCTTTTCGTGTTTAGATTAATTCAATAAAAAATTGTCATGTTTGTATTTGAATTAATTAAATTTCTAAAATTTATTTATAAAATTAACTTATTTTCAGTATTAAAGAATGTTCTGTTAATTTTTGACATTGTCAAAATAAATCTTAAAATAGTTTTAAAAATAACTAATTTGTTCTATGTTTAAAGTTATATATAAAAGTTTTTTTTAAATTAAAAAATAAAAAAAGTAAAACTGATTACATATCAGCTTTAATTTCATTAATTTCTTCCGGTGTGTAAATTTTCATACCTTCTTCTGTACTTGTTGCTAAGCGGTAACTGTTTCCTGAATAGACGTCACGTTCCATTGCAGAGGTAATTGCTTTAACAGCAACTTTTTTACCTTCTTCAACATCCAGGTCTTCAGAGTATCTGTCTTCCAGTACCCCGAATGCATATGGTGAACCTGAACCTGTGGATGTGCATTTGTCTTCCATGTAACTACCACTTGGATCTAAGGAGTATAGTTTTGCACCATCTTTATCTACTCCACCAATGATGGTCTGTACGTAATATGGTCCTGATTTTAGAATGTTACTGGTCATTACAGCAACTGAATCTATTGACATGTCTTTTTCGTTTTTTAGTTTGTATAATGATATTTCTGCTTTGATAACATCCATTAAGGATTGTGCATGGCTGACTGTTCCGGCAATTGTTGCACCGATTTTGTCATCTAACTGGAATAATTTGTCTGCGCCTTTGTTTGCAACTAAACTTCCCATGGTTGCTCTTGTTTCTGTTGCCAAAACAACTCCGTCTTTACATACAAAACCTACGGTTGTTGTTCCTTTGACATCTTTATCTGTTGGTTTCACATTTACACCTCTTTTTCATATTAAATGAGATAATTATTTTAGTTAAAATTATTTTTTCATATTTTTTTTGTTTTTACACAATTATATTATATTGATGTCATATTATATAACCTTTGGTAATTAAAATAGATGGTTATATAATTAAAAATATAATGAAAAAAAAGTTGATGAATATATTTATTCATCTTTTTTGAAATATGTGGATTCGATTTTCTTAGCAATTTCCATGAAACCCTGAGCGGCTTTGGAATCCGGTTCAGCTTTAACAATAGGTACTTCATATTTGTCTGCAGATTCTGATACCTGTGTTCTGAATGGTAAATCACCTAAATAATCAACATCCATTGCTTTAGCGAAAGCTTCACCTTTACTGTCTCCGAAAAGATTTACTTTTTCTGAACAGTGAGGACATTCAAAGTATGACATGTTTTCTACAAGTCCTATATTGTCAATATTCAACATTCTTGTCATACCAACACATTTGATAACGTCTTCTTCTGAAACGGAACTAGGTGTTGTTACCATAACTGCTGCATCAAGGTTAGGAATCATTTGAAGAACTGTTAAAGGTTCGTCTCCTGTTCCGGGAGGGTTATCGAATATCATAACATCTATATTTCCCCATGCAACATCAGAGATTAACTGTTTAATTGCACCGGTTTTTTGTGGGCCTCTCCATATGATAGGTGAACCGTTGCTTTCAATTAAAAAGGCCATGGAAGCTACTAACATACCGTCATCAGTTTCTACAGGAACTAATTTATTTCCTTTAACACCGATTGATTCATTTTCAATACCTAACATTTTAGGAACGTTAGGACCATGAATATCTACGTCATAAATTGCTGTTTTGTAACCCATTGCATTAAAAGCCTGTGCTAAGTTAACAGCTACTGTTGATTTTCCAACTCCACCTTTACCACTCATAACTGCAATTTTATATTTTATATTGGCAAGATTACGAGTAATGTTAATGTTTTGTTCCATTATTGCTTTTTTATCTTCATCAGATAAATTTCCGCCATGTTCATGTGCCATGTAATTACTCCTTAAATTTTAAAAATAAACTATTAATATTAAGATATGTTATTTTACTTTTTAATAATATATTTATTAATTCTAATGTTAAATTTTTTTATATTTTTAAAATGTTTAAAAAAAGAGGAAAAGATATGGAGATTAATATAAGGATGTTTCCGGAAGTATTTTTACTAGGATATGATCATACATTTTTGATTTTTTAATTTCTGCAATATCACCCAAACGGTATCCTTCAACATTTACTTCAGCTATTTTTTCATGGAACTCATCGTAAGGCAATTTTACACGAACACCATCCAATTGACTTACCAGTGCCATAGGAGAGTTAATGTGTTCAACTTCTTCCACACTTCTTTCAATAGCTATTTTTGCAATAACAGGTGATATAATCAGAGGATCATCAGTCTGTTCCTCTTTTTGTTTTGCGATAATGTCTTCAGCAGTTTCTGCTAATTTTCTTAAAGCCCTGATGTTTTCACCACGTTTAAGTCTTCTTGGAATTCTTCCAAAACCTGAAACGTAGGCATTGGCATTTATTTCTTCAGCTTCCAGTTCAGGACTGCCCACAACAATGACGGGTATGTCAATATCTTCAAACAGGTGTGTTTTTTTACGAATACAGTCTTCAAAACTACCTAATGAAAAGATGGCAAGGTCATGTTCTTCAATTAAATCCTTTTCAGGTTTGCTGATCTGGGAAATACCCTTACCTGCACCTCTGGCCAATCCGATCATGTTGGTTTTTGTTCCATATCTTCTAAGATATTCTGCAATATCACATGCTGCGTGAGGCAAATGTTGTCTTGCAAGAGTAGGTGAAACTACAGCTATTTCCGTACTTGCCAATGGTGATAATTCAACATCACCCAACAGTTCTTTAGCTTTAACTTCAATCTTATCCACATCTTCTGCAGGTATGGCTATTGTCAAAGTAATATCTAATTGGGATTCATTCTTTTGTAAAATAAATCCACCTAAATCTTCAATTAACTCTTCAATCTCATAATGTTTATGAATACCACCGGTATATGTCATTGTTTCATACATAATTTCCTCTCCAATAAATCATATCTATTTTTAACTCTTTCTACAATGCTTTTTGAAACATTTTTATGTGATGGGATGACAATACAGTCCTCATTATTTTCTTCCATATCCATATAATCGGGAACTACCATATAATCATAATCATCATCTATTGTAAAACCCATATCAAGTATGATATCCTTTAAAAAATTACTGTATACTTTTACTTTAGTATCTTTTCTATTATCTTTTTTTTCATTATTCTCATCAATTAAATTCTTTATAATTTCCATTTCTTCCTGATTTATTTCTGTATTGAAACGGCTTTGAATTTTAAGAACACTTTCATATACCTGGGAAAATGTATTTAACTTAATTGATAATTTCGGAATTTCAGATCTGGTTTCAGATAATAATATCGCAATATCGGCATCTTTAATCTCATCTGGATTAACAACCTGATACTCAGTCAGTCCGGATATCCTAAGAACATCTTCGCACATTGGTGTAGTAATAATTTTCATCATATCCTGTCCTTATATAATATATATTCATAACTAATAATTGTTTTTTTGTAATTGAAAATTAACTAAAATTGAAATAGTTTAAAAAAAATAAGTTATATATAATTTATAGATATTACTAAATAAAAAAATTGTATTCAATATAAATAATTATAATTGTGATAAAATGAGTGACATTAATCAAAATGAAGATAAGGCCCTTTATTTTCACAGACCACCAATACTTAGAATTTATCCTAATGACAACACAGATTCAGAAGAACATATTGATGTAACCGATTCCGCCGAAGTTGAAGAAGATATTATTGAACCAATACACGAACCTTCATTGGAAATTGTGGGAACTGCACACATATCCGAAAAAAGTGTTGATTCCGTAAGGGAAACAATTTATGAAAAAAAACCGGAAATAGTTGCAATAGAACTGGATCTGGGAAGATATCAGAGATTATTGGATGAAAGTTACGGAGTTGTACGTGAAGAAAAAATGGATTTGAAAACCCTTTTAAAATCATCCAATCTGATTGTAACATTAGTCACGGCATTCCTGTCCAATACCCAAAAAAGGATGGGTGAAGATGTTGGTGTCAAACCGGGTTCTGAAATGTTGGAAGCAGCAAGAATAGCCAAGGAAGTAAATGCTGATGTTGCCTTAATAGACCGTAATATACAGATTACCCTTAAACGAACAATTAACGGTATGACTTTAAAGGAAAAACTTACCTTTATATATGAACTTGTTGCTTCATATCTTTTCGGAAATGATGAAGAGGAATCAATCGAGGAAGAGATTGAAAAATTAAAACAGGAAGACACAATTACCGAAGTGATGAATTACTTTAAAGAAGCATCTCCCGGAGGATATAATGCATTGGTTCATGAAAGGGACGCATACATGGCATACAATCTGAAAAGTCTGGAAGATAAAAACGTTGTGGCGGTAGTGGGTGCAGGTCATAAACAGGGAATATTGACTTTCCTAAGCAATCCTGAAACGATTCCGTCATTGGATAGTTTAAATTACATCAAGGAATCAAGATTTTCCATAACCAAAATAATCCTGTATCTTATTCCTCTGTTATTCGTTTTAATATTCATTGTAGCATTTTTTCAGGGTATTAATATAGAGGGTGGATTGATAAACTACTTGATATTTGCAGGAGGAGGAGCTTTCCTTGGTTCATTGTTATCAGGTTCAAAAATACAGTCTGCAATAGTTGCATTTCTCGTTGCTCCAATAACTGTAATTCATCCATTGCTTGCAGCCGGATGGTTTTCCGGATTGGTGGAAGGAAAATTACGTAAGGTAGGTTTTGATGACATGCATGAACTGGCAGATTTCGAAACGTTCGGTGATTTATGGCACAATAAATTATTTAGGGTTATACTGGTGGTTATCGGAACCAATCTGGGATGTACAATAGGTGTTCTGATAACGATTAATAACGTATTTTTACCGTATCTTCATGCAATATTTGGTATTTAATTATTAAAGGTGGTGCGATGACATATTTAATTTACAGGTGTGATTGTGGTAGGGTGTTATACTCAAAAGAAGGTTCAAAAACTAAAAAATGTACCTGTGGAAAAACATTAAACGTTAGAAAAAGACGAATATTAAAAATAGCAGAAACGGCTGATTTGGCAGCAAGGGCAGTTCAGGATATGCAGGAAGAGATATATGGCGGTACTATTTTCAAAACCGCTGACCAGTTATAATTTACTTTTTATCTCTTCTGTAATTTCACAGGCTTTACATGGACTTCTGGCTGTTGGTTGTCCACAATTTTCACAATTATTTAATTTTATATTTTCCTGTTTGATTTTAAATGTTTTTTCGAAGGAATTAAATATATTCCTTTTAGTACCCTTCTCTTTTTCTTCTATTTTATTCAATAATAATTTTACTTCACTTCTGAGTGATGTTACGGAGTATGGACATTCTTCATTATGGATTGGAATATTATTTACAACACACCATATTCCAACATCTTTTTCAGGTAATCTCCATAATGGTTTAATTCGTGGCACCATGTTTTCGTGTATTTTATCCAGTATTGGAGAAAATTTTGGAAATTTGTTCTGATCATTTCTGGCAAAGGTCATTAAAAATGATTGTATCTCATCGTCCATATTGTGTCCTGTTGCAATTTTATCACAGTCATGTTCGGAAGAAATCTTATTTAACAGGTATCTTCTATAAACACCGCAGGGCATGCACGTGCTTTTATAAATGTCACTGATGTCATCCAAATCATAGTGCCATTCATCTTTGAAGGAATAAACTGTTAATGGAATGTCCAATCTTTTACAATTATCTTTTGCAGTTTTAATGCCTTCTTCTCTGTATCCCTTAATTCCCTCATCAATGCACACGGCTTCTATGTCGAAATTAACCTTATTTTCTGTTTTATATTTATTTAACATATGTAATGTTAAAATACTGTCTTTTCCGCCGGATACTCCAATCATTATCCTATCATTTGGATTAATGAGATGGTAAGTTTTTATGGTTTCAAAAACATTTTCTTTAACATATCTGTTAAATGATGTCTGTTCTATTTTCATGCTGATGTTCCTAAGTTTTTTTATAAAAAAAGAGAATAAAAAGGGGGAGATTAATTATAATAGTTTTTCAGAACCTTTTTTAACAGTTTCTATAATTGTATCCAGTTCTTCGGTAGTAAGTGAAGGATGTACTGGTAATGAAATTACTTGATTTGCAGCCAATTCAGCTTCAGGACAGTTTCCGGTTATGCCAAGGTTTTGGTAATATGGTTGTTTGTATAATACTATAGGATAATGAACTCCAGTACCAATTTCATTGTCGGTGAGGAACTGTTTGAATTCGTCTCTGTCTTTGGAAACTCTTATTGTGTACTGGTGGAATACGTGGGTAACGTTACTGTCAACACATGGGGTGGTTATTCCTTCCACGTCAGATAAACCTTCAGATAAATATTTTGCATTTTCATTTCTTTTTTCGTTGAATTTATCTATTGATTTTAATTGAACTATTCCTATACTTGCTGCAATATCTGTCATTCTGTAGTTGTAACCTAAAAGAGATTGTTCGTATCTTTTACTTTCACCATGAGCACGAATCATTGCTGATTTTTCAGCTAAATCATCATCATTGGTTGTAACCATACCACCTTCACCGGTAGTCATGTTTTTTGTAGGATAGAAACTGAAACATCCTAAGTCACCGATACTTCCGATTTTTTTTCCTTTGTATGTTGAACCATGTGCTTGAGCAGCATCTTCAATAACTTTCAAGTCATGTTTTTCTGCAATTTCTAAAATTGGATCCATGTCTGCAGGCTGTCCATAAAGGTGTACAGGTACTATTGCTTTGGTTTTGTCGGTAATTTTTTCTTCAATCTTTTCAGGATTTAAGTTGAATGTTTTTGGATCAATATCCGCATATACCGGTGTAGCATCAGAATATAAAATAGAATTTGAGGTTGCTGCAAATGTAAATGGTGTTGTGATTACTTCGTCACCTCTTTCAACTCCTGCAGCTACAAGTGCTGTGTGTAATGCAGTTGTACCTGAACTTGTTGCAATTCCATATTTTGCTTCGGAATATTCTGCAAATTTCTTTTCAAATTCGTCAACTTTAGGACCTTGAGCTAACATTCCTGATTTTAGAACTTCGGTTACTGCTTCGATTTCTTCATCACTAATTATAGGTTTTGCTATATTTATCATAATTTCGCCACTTATAGTAATCAATTAATTGGTAGTTGATGTTAATTGTCTTTTTCATCAATTATCTATAATATTTATTATCTTGTTTTTACTTAATAATTTTTTTCACGCTACTATCTTTAAAGTATATTAGGAATTTTTTAAATATATACAAATATTATAAAATCTAAATTAAGGAGTTACATAGATGGACACACATTATATTGAAGAGGGGCTTGTAAAGATAGAAGTTCCTGATTTTGAAAAAGTTTCTGCAAAGGCACCGGTTTTTTATAATCCTGTAATGGAGTTAAATAGGGATATTTCGGTAGTGGTTCTAAATCAATATAGGAAATCATTGGATCATGACGTGGTAATATTCGATGCATTTGGAGGTACCGGTATAAGGGGAGCAAGGTATTCCAAAGAAATTCAGGGAGTAGAAAAGGTTTTGGTTGGGGATGTAAATCCTTTGGCAGTTGAAATAGCTAAAAAGAACATGGTTTTGAATGACATTTCCAATGTAGAGGTTGAAAAAAATGATGCAAATGTATTATTGCAGTCAAATAAGGGTTTGTTTGATATAATTGATATTGATCCGTTCGGTACTCCTTCAATGTTTACTCAGTCAACTGCAATAAATATCAGGCCTGGTGGTTTAATCTGTATAAGTGCTACGGATACTTCGGCTTTATGTGGAACATATCATGATCCTTGTCTAAGAAAATATGGTGCACAACCATTAAAAACAGAGTATTGCCATGAAAATGGTATTAGAATACTGCTGGCTTTCATTGCAAGAAACCTTGCAGTCAATCAGAAATACATGCATGTATTATTTTCACATAGTACTGAACATTATATGAGAATATATGCAGTTATAAAAAGAGGCGGAAAGAAAACAAATGAATCTTTGAATAACATTGGTTTCATAACTCATTGTCCAAATTGTTTGCATAGGGACACATTTTATGGCTTTGTTCCAAAGGTGCCAACTACATGTCCTGAGTGTGGAGAAAAATATCTTGTAGCAGGTCCATTATGGTTGGGAAATATTTCTGATAAGGAATTTATTGGTGATATGATTGATACTGCTGAAGAGTTGGAGTTAAACAAAAAAGAGGATTTATTAAAATTATTTAATCAATGTTACGAAGAAGCGGAAGGTCCTGTAACTTTTTATGATATTCATAAAATATGTAAAAATTTAAAAATTAGTTCTCCAAAGATTAACGATGTAATTGATGAAATTAAAGCAAGAGGATATTTTATTTCAAGAACTCATTTTAAATTAACAGGTATGCGTACTGATATGCCTTTAAAAGAGTTGAAAGAACTTATAATAAAAATAAAAGAAGAAAAATTGGGAGTTGATGTTTAAGATTTTAATACTATTCATAGTTTAACATATTGTGTGTGTAGTAATATTGTAATTCCGGTGCGTGTTGTATTTCATAAAATCTGTACGGATTATTGAAATATGGGAATATTGAACCTGTTGCTGCACGCATTATTCCACCAAAGTGTCCGAATTCTTTTGAACATACTTGGTAATATAATGGGAATCCACATCCAGGGTTAATGAAAATATTACCTTCTCTAACTGTTCCATGCCATACTACAGGTATAGGTCCTTCTTGTCCTTGTGATTTGGCCATTTCCAATACTCTTGCCCAAGCATCTTCATATTTATCGTAAATTTCTCCATCTACTTTATAATTCCATTTGTCATCGGGTACTCCATGAATTCCATAGTCTAATACCTGATTCCAGTCAATGTTTACTTGTGCTCCTGCTGTATCCATGAATGCCATTTCAATAATGTATACTTTTCCATTATAAAAATTTCTATAGTTAGAACTTCCCGCAAAATGTAAAACTATGGCACATTTTGAATTTCTTTCTTCAGCATATTGTGCTAATAAATTTGCATGCACATGTTCTGGATACATGTCCGGATTTGCTATTTTAACAAATGCTAACCTTCCCAAAGGTTCAATATCATCTGATGATGAAGATGTTGATACATAAAGAAAGCCAATCAGTATTAAAATTATTATTATAAAAGATATGTACCATTTCATTATGTTTCACCATTGTATTTTAAAATTCTTTTTTTTTATTAATTAATTTATAATTTGTATTTTGATTTTCTTAATATTTTTTATATTCATCAAATTGAGAAAAATAATCGAATTTTGATTAATTGAAAAAAATACATTATATTCGAAAAAATGATTATTTTTTTTAATCATTGTTTATTAATATATTGAAAATATTTTATTGTTAAATTTTTATTTTTCCATATGGGCTATTTTCAATTTTTCAAAATTTTTTTTTATTAATTTAATATTTATTTTAATCGATTTTTGAAATTTTTATTTTTTTTCATTACTATTTTTGTAAATTATCATTATTTTTTTCTTTTTTTTAAAGAAAACTCAAAAGGTTTATATAATGTGTATATCATAATAAGTATTATAAATTTGGTAGATGTATCAAAAAATAATATATAATAATTGTAGGGATGTATATGAATCAAGATTTAAATGACTACAGTATTGAACCTCAAAATATTGCAATGAACATGGATTCACTTGATAAACAGATATTGGAATTATTAAGTGAAGATGGAAGAAAATCCTATAGGAAAATTTCAAGAGAATTGGGTGTTTCTGTTGGAACAATACATAATAGGGTAGATAAATTAACAAAATCAGGTATTATAAGTAAATTCGTTCCAGTTATTGATCATGAAAAATTAGGTTATACTTTGACTGCAGTAATCGGTATTGAAATTAAAGGTGGAACAATATCCTATTTAACAGAAAAAGAACCATTTAAAAACAATTTACTAGCAGTTTATGATGTAACAGGTCAATTTGATGGAATAATAATTGCAAAATTTAAAAACACATTCGAATTAAATAAATTTATCAAATTGTTACTTCAAGAAGATAATGTAACAAAAACATACACGCAAACAGTACTAAATATTGTTAAAGAAGAGTTAAATTCTTCAATGATTAATTTTTAGTCAATTCTTTTTTTTAATTATTCTTTTTAAAACTATCTCTTTTTTTTCTATTCTAAATTCTATGGTAAGATATTTCAAATATAAGAAATATATAACATTACATAGATAAGTTAATTTTTAATAAACAGGAGAGAAAATAATAATGCCGGTTCAAGAATTTCCAGATACGCAAGATAAACAACCTAATGCACCTATATCATTGACACGTGTGGGTGTTACTGGAGTTAAAAAATTAGTGAAGATTCAAAGAGATAATAAACGACCAATAATTTTATTACCGACCTTTGATGCTTTTGTAGATTTACCAAGTACACAAAAAGGTGTACACATGTCCAGAAATCCGGAAGCGATCTCTGAAGTAATAGATGAATCTGTTAGTGATATGGAAATTCATATAGAAGATATTTGCGCTAATTTGGTTAAACGTTTATTAGAAAAACATGAATATGCAGTAAGAGCCGAAACAGAAGCTACAAGCGAATACATAATTAACAAATTTTCTCCAGTCACTCATAAAAAAACTCAAGAAACAACACATATCATTGCCAGAGCAATAGCTATGAAAGATGATTCAGGCAATATTTCTGTAAGGAAAATGGTTGGTGCACAGGTTGTGGGTATGACAGTATGTCCATGTGCTCAGGAATCAGTGGAACAGGAATCCAAAGAAAAATTATTGGAATTTTTGGATGAGGAAACCACTCAAAAAGTTTTAGAAGCAGTTACTTTTGCATCACACAATCAAAGAGGTATTGGAACAATTCTTTTGGAAGTTTCTGAAAACCAAAATGTCAATGTTGATGATTTAATAACAATTATACAAAATTCTATGAGTTCTCCTGTATGTGAAATTTTGAAAAGACCTGATGAAAACAAAATTGTAACAAATGCACATAAAAATCCTGTTTTTGTAGAGGATTGTGTACGTAACATGGTATTAGGTTTATTGGAGAAATATTCGGATTTGCCTGACAATTCAATGGTAACAATAAAACAAGTTAATGAAGAAAGTATTCATCAACATAATGCTTATGCTGAAAAAGTTGCATCAATGGGCGAATTAAAACAAGAAAATAATATGGAGTGAAAATATGGAAGTAATGGAAATATCAAGACCTATCATGGAGAAAATGGATGCCTTTGAAGGATGTAAACCAGTAGTTCACAGTACGGAGTCAATGATAATTAGGGGAAAAACCCATAATAAAGTTAAACCTGAGGATATGTATCCACGACTGATGGAATTGTTTGAAGAATTAAATATTAAAAAAATAGAAAAGGAGTCCAATAAGGCAAGGGAATTTACTGATAAGGTAGATACCATATTAAGAAAAACAGAAGAGGTTTACGACCAGTCAAACGGTTTGGATGGGATAGAAAAATTAAAGAATACCTTTGAAATGACCGGATTTTATGCAGAGTATGCAATTGGTCAGATAGATGATTTGGCAGTTTATGTAGTTCTTTACATGGACAAATCTGGTTTTGGACCAATGTTTGTTGAAACAATGGTTCTTCGTATGACCGAATTCACATCCTAATTTCTTTTTTTCACGTGATTAAAATGATTAATGAAGTATCTAAGATAGAAGCTAGAAATATTTTAAATGCTGATTTAAACACTTTTTTGGATTTTATTAAGGAAATAAATCATAATCGTTCAAATGAGATTACTTTTTCTAAAAATATTTTTTTACCTTTAACACATATCTGCCAAAATAATTGCGGATACTGTACTTTTAAACAGGATGTTGATGAAGCGGAATATCTTGTGATGAACAAGGAAACTGTACTTAACATGGTTCAAAAAGCTAAGAAAGTCAAATGTACCGAAGCATTATTTGCTTTTGGCGAATCATCAGATAAAAATGATTATGTAAAAAATGAATTAGAAAAGTATGGTTTTGAATCAATGGTGGACTATGTATATTATTTATCAGAAAGAATACTGATGGATAATGAAATGTTACCTCATACCAATATGGGAATAATTTCAAGGTCTGATTTAAGATATTTGTCAGAAGTAAATGCATCAATGGGTTTGATGTTGGAAACAACAAATAAAAAATTACTTAAAACAATAGTACACAAGGACAGTCCTGGTAAAAATCCTGATAAAAGAATAAATTTCATAAAAAATGCAGGTAAAGAGAATATTCCATTCACTACAGGTTTATTGATCGGTATTGGTGAAACAACTGATGATCATATAGATTCTTTATTTGCATTAAGAGATTTACAAGACAAGTATGGTCATATTCAGGAGATAATTATTCAGAATTTTAAACCTAAAAGTAATATTCCTATGAAGGATCATCCCGAACCATCTTTAATTGATTTGTTAAAATTAACTGTTCTGGCTACAGTCATGTTTCCGGATGTCAGTATACAAATTCCACCTAATTTAAATCATGATTGGATGAGTTTCTTTATTTTATGTGGAGCTGATGATATGGGAGGAATTTCTCCATTAACAAAGGATTATGTTAATCCTGAGAATGATTGGCCTTCCGTTAATGATTTATCATCAACGTTAAGTAAAATTAATTTTTCGTTAAAAGAAAGATTGCCTGTATATGAAAAATATATTAATGATAAATATTTAAAAGAAAAAGTTTATGATACAGTCATTAAACTTCAAAATGAGATTAATTAACTTTTATGTCAACAACTGTATGAAAAACGCCTGGAGAGTATTTTTTTATTGTACGTTTGTTTAATACTATTATTTCTCTACCTACTTTTTTTGCAGCTTCTTCAACTCTATTCACAGGTCTTTCGAATAGTATAGGTTCGGGTGTTGATTCATGATAATGGATAATGCCTCCTTCTTTAAGATATTTCATAGCACTATCCAGGTAATGATGTGTTCCTCCAATGTAACCCATCATAATTCTGTCTGCTTCATGATCAAAGTTCTGTAAGCTACAATCACCTAAAATAGGGGTTACAATATCCTCGACTTTGTTTAGTTTCACGTTTTCGCAAAGATAATTGTATGATACGGGATTTATTTCTATTGCGTAAATTTTTTTAGGTTTTGAATGTACGGCCATTGGAATAGTAAAATAGCCTATTCCTGCAAACATGTCGATAATTGTCTCATTTTTATCAGGCATCTTACTCATTCTTAGTCTTTCGCCCGTATTTCCTTTGGACCACATAATTTTGGCTACATCAAACTTAAATTTACAGTAGTTTTCTTTGTGTATTGTTTCAGTTCCTTCACCATATATCATCTCAACTTCAGGTTCTCTTTTTTGGCCATGAATTTTACCTAATTTAACAACCTTGTTAACATAAGGTAATTTGATGATTTCCTCTAAATTATCCGGTTCTTTTTTTACTACCAGTATATCCCCTATTAGTTTACCTTTCATTATATGAACCTCTTATATTTTTACACCCATATAATTTATTAACTCAATTAAATCTTCAAAAGCATACAATTCATGTTTTAAAACATCATTTTTAGTTAAAGTTCCACTCATTTCTCCGTCAACAGTTAATAAATCAGGTCCTCTATGTATCAATCTGAATTTTCCATCGCTTCTGAATATCTCTTCAGCAACCATGTCATGTACAAAACATCTTCCAGGAATGATTACTGTGTCTTTTACTTCTTCTAAGTTAATTTCTCTTAAATCCTGTTCTGTAATTAAACACGCAATTTCCTGTTCTGTTCCGATTACATTGACATGTTCTGAAGCACCTAAATTTTCAATTATTTTTGAAATGTATTCTGCTGAAATTTTTCCCGTGATTATTGTTGCTTCTGCTTTTATAGGTGTTAATATTTCAAGGTATTCTTTATTTTTATCTTTAGCTAATGCATAAGGACTGTCTGTTTCGGGATCACAGACTGGTGTTCCAGTAACTCTTAAATTATATTCTTTTGATGTATCAATAACTAGCTGTTTGAATTCTTCTATGCTTTGTTGTTCAATTCCCGGAATAATCGGTTTTTCACTTAATATTAAACCCTGATTTCTGGTGTTTGCAAACCTCATTAAAATGAGAGCTTTAGCACCCCAAGATTCTAAATTTTCACAGGTACGTGCCAATTCTTCACCATCATTAACTCCCGGAATAATAATTGATGCCGCATGTACGTCACATGATTCACAAAAACGTTTTAAAGCTTCAACGGATGCTTCAGGAGTAGGATCATGCATCCATCTTTTTCTGAGAGCAGGGTCTGTTGAAAAAGTTGTATATGTTGTTTCTACAACTCCATGGTTTATCAGAGTATCAACAATATTGGCATCATCAATACCCTTTCCACTTGTATAACCCAAATGCATGGGTAAGCCCATATCTTTTATTCCACGCGTTAAATTTAGAAGATCCGGATAACAGCTTATATCTCCATCTCCTGTAATATTTACCATAGTATCTTGTGGAATGTTTCTCTGGAAAATATCTGTTTGTAATGTTGATAACACTTGATAAGCAGGAAAATAATCTCTTGTCATGTTTGTATCAGTACTACAGTGAGGACATCCTATCTGTCCCGGTGGACAGTTTTTACAGCCAAGTATCTTAGCTTCACGGACGGTTTTGAAGTAACAATATTCACAAAAACCTCTACAATTTTTTCCAGGTATTCCACCTACATCAGCCATAATTTGCATAAATATTAATATCTAAATTATAATTTTTATTTGTATCGTATATTTTCTACACAGTTATCATATTTAAAAAAAGATATAATGAAAGAAAATCAGATAATTAATTAATATAAATATAAGATAATAATATTTCAGGTAGTGTAATTATGATTGGAAAAAGTACTCATATAGTAGATTGTAGGGAAACAAGAGGAATAGGTGAAGGTGGTGGAATTGCACAAAGGGGAACTTATGCTCAATGTGGTGATGATTTACTGGCTGTAGCTATGTCTCCCGGCCGTAGACACATTACAAAACCTGTTTGTGAAATTACCTTTGCTTTAAGGGAGGCAAATATTCAAACCAGTACATTGGTGCTTAATGCAGGTTCTGGTGTGCCAAAAGATACGCCTTCTGGTGGAGGTCAAGGATTATTTGGTGTTACACCTAAAGAAATATCTCAGATGAATAGGCATAAAGTTGTTTTAATTCACTTTGGTGGAGTAAAAAATCACATAATTTATAAAGCTAAACATGTATTGAAAAATATTAACAAACCTGTTATAATTATTGCACAATACCCTGTGGATTATGAGGATTTTGCACGTATCGGTGTAAAAACTGCCGCAGTTATGCCAGAAAAACCAGAGACTAAAGGAACAATTGTTGAGTTAATTACTGATGTAATTCGTGGTGAAACTTGTTCTCAGGATAAATTGGATGAAATTATTGATAAAGTAGAAAATACTATACAGACTTATGGAAATTAAATTGGGGAAAAGTGTATGGATATACTTTTTAATTTAGTGCTTGTTGCTTTAATGGGGCTAATTGCTATAATTGCAGGTATATTTGAGGATTTGGAATCTGATGTAGCATCTACCAGTAATCCAAATTCTCAAGTACAATTAGCACCTCAGGTAGGTAATTTGCACAAACTTTTCAATAGGGCAGTTTCTGGTGAACCAGTACTAATGGGTACAACAGCTACAATTGCTGGTTCCATAGCATATGTTTTATTTACATTAAATTATCCTGTTGTATTGGTATTATTAATTTCTGCTCTTATTGCAACTCTTGTTCAGGTAATATTATCTATTACTTCATACATGGGACGTATAACTAGTCAGGCATTATATAATCAGCCATTGTTTTTGGATGTATTAATTAAACATATTCCTATCAGTGCAGCACATGCATTCATAACTCTATTTTCAATTACGACATTATCTTATATTATGGTTTATTTATTGGATCCTGCTGTTCCATTAAGTTTACCTGTAACAGCTTTACTGATGGGGATTTCTTTAGGAACTATAGGTTCTGCTATTGGAGATATTCATTATGGGGCAGAAAAATTATATCAGAATCATGAGTTCGGTTCCGGAATTGCAGTTTCAAATAATGGAAATATAGCTACAAAATCACCTTTAGGTTCAAGAAATTCTATTGATGTTGTTAGATTCTGTTCTAAATTTGGTGGACCTATTTCAGGATTGTGTTTTGGACTAATAATTTTCCTAACATTTTGGATTAATCTGGTATTCGGAATAAACTATGGATTGATAGCAGGTTTAATAATTGTGTTGTTGTTTTTTATTTTAAACATAATTATTGAAAAGAATGCTCGTATAAACTTTGGAAAATATGAAAAATAATAAGGGTGTATTTAATTGATGTGGGAATTATTAATTAGTTTAATTATAGGTTCAACTCTTATTGGGATAGGGGTTCATTTTATTCCTGTGGGTGGAGCACCGGCAGCATTATCAACTTCTGCAGGAGTACCTACTGGGGCTCCAATGATAACTATAGGTATGGGTATTACGGGTATATTGTCAGCAGCATTGGCAATTGGACAACCTAATTACATTATAGCACTAAGCGGTGCAGTAGGTTCTATGATAATGATGTCAATCACCATGTTTTTTTCAAACGTAATACATATTTATGGGGTTGGTGTTCCTCTTGCATCCTCAAATTTTGAGAAGGATCCCCTCACAGGTTTTGAACAGGACGCTTTTGTAAGTCCCGGTACAACAGGTCATGGAATTCCAACAATTTCATATGTTAGTGGTTTAATAGGTTCATTGCTTGGAGGTGTTGGAGGTAGTTTAGCATTTGCATCTATTTATTCCACATTTTCAACTTATTTGAATTATTCAACAGTAATAAATGGAACATTGGCAACGATTTTTTCATTAATGTTGTTTTTTATTGTTGCAGTTATGGCATCCTATAATATTGGGGGAACGATTCAAGGTTTCTATGATGAGAAATTTAAACAAAAGATTATTTCTGGAACAATATCCTGTTTCATAATCTCGGTTGTTCTTTCACTAGTGTATGTTTTCATAATATGGGGGTTAATATATGGCTGAGGATTTAATACCAAATCAAATTATCATGTTGGTAACATTAATTATAAGTATCTTGTGCATATATTGCAGTCAGATATATCTGGTGGGAGGTATCCTTGTAATCATAGCTTCAGTCCTGGCAACAGCATACGCTACCAATACGTTGCGTCATATAGGAAAATATAGTTTGGGTACGGGTGTTCCTTCTATAATATATATGCTGATGGCTGTTGCATTAGTCAGTTATGTTTCGGCAATCTTAATATCATCCTATCTAAAACTGTCAATAGCATTTCCTATAATGGGTATATTAATAGCTATAATTCTTTCATATATTGTGTCAATGATTTGTAAACATATTTTTAAGATTCAGGTAGAAATATTATCCAAAGCATTCATATCAATTACATTAGCTTCATTGATAGTGCTGATATCAATGTCTTGTCTGATTGCCCATACATATAATCAGAGTGTAATTTATGAAGAGGTTATTCAGACCGGTCTAATATTACTAATAATGATTATGGCAGTAATGGCAATTCAGAATCCGTATAATTCATGTATGGGACCTAATGAAGATCAATATAGGACTTTGTCTTTGGCATGTTCAAATGCATTTTTAATGTTAATGGTAATTTCTATTATCAGTATCTTAAATTCACAGTTCTGGATGGTTTATCTTTTGATATCATTAATTGGATGGATTGTATTTTTCAGAAAATATGTCATATATACTAAACAGCAGGCAGCATCGATTAGAAGATTTGGATTATGGCCGATTGATGACGGGGATGATTAAATGGTTATTGAAACATCAAAAATTATAATAGATGATAATTTAGAAATGGATGTAAATACTGGGGTTATAGGTCAGGGTATAGTTGGAGGTGTAAAGTCTACAGCATTTCCTACTGAAGAACTCTTATCACAATTGGATAAAATAGAAGAAGCAATAATTGATTTGGAATCCTCTTTTGATCCTAATTCAACTTCAAGGTTATCTCAACCAGGTCGTGAAGGAATATATCACAAAGCGGGTATGTTAACAAATATTGTAATTGGAGTAATATTGGCATTAATATTTATATTATTGTTGGTGTAGAAAAGGTGAGTCTATGGTTGATAAAAAAGAAGTTATTGATGGATGGCCTTTAGAAACAGGAGATTATAGTGTTGGTGATCCACAATGTCCTGTAGCAGTAGTTACTTTAGGTTCAAAGATGAATGATGAAGTGGTTAATTTGGGGGCAGCTATCGCCGGACCATTACATACAGAAAATTTGGGAATTGAAAAAGTAGTTACAAATATAGTTTCAAACCCTAATTTAAGATTTTTAATTGTCTGCGGTTCGGAAGTACAGGGACATATAACTGGAGAAACAGTTAAAGCATTGTATGATAACGGTATTGATCCAGATACTAAATCAATTTTAGGTTCTCCGGGGGCAATCCCATTTGTAGAAAATTTACCTATCGAAGCAGTTGAAAGATTTCAGGAACAATTAACAATAATTGATATGATAAATAATGAAAATCTTGATGATATTTCAGCTAAGATAAATGAGTGTATTGAAAATGATCCTGGTTGTTTTGAAGAAGAACCGATGATAATTCAATTGAATGAAAAAGAAGAAGAGGAAGAGGACGATTCATCATATGAATTAATGGAAACTTCAACATCCTCGGTTGATTCATCAGCATTAAAACTATTGGGAATTGAAAACAGAATCCGTCATTTAAAATCAGAAGTTAATGAAATTGGAAGTTTGGAAAAATTTTCTTCAGGTTATTATGCCGGTAAAGTTCAAGGCATTGTTATAGGATTTGTTCTAACTTTGGTTCTAATATTAATATTATTCTGGAGTTTAAAATTATGAAAAATACATTAAACAATATAAAAAAATTAACAGAATCCATAGAGTATAAAACTCAGATTATCGGTAGAAATCAAAGGTTGGTTTCTGCAGTTGGCAATACTCGGATGGGTATTATCATCGGATTTATATTAACACTCATAGTTGTTGGAATTCCTATAATTTTTTATAGTGGGGGATTGTAATGTCTGATAATTTAAAAAATGATTTAATGGCCATTAATGAAAGATTGGATAAATTAGAAGAAAAATTAGAGGAATCACACGGTGAATTTTCACAGCAAACAGGAAAAACTTTAGGCAGAGACATTGGAATATTGTATGGTATAATTATAGCATTATTGTTTATAATCATTATGCTAAAATTTCATATTATTTAGAGTTAGGGGATAATCATGTTCAAATTTGAGAAAAAACAAGAAGTATTTGATATATATGGTGTAAAAATTGGAGGGCAGCCTGGTGAATATCCAACAGCATTGGCTGGAACAATTTTTTATGCAGGACATAACATACTGTCTGATGAAAACAAGGGTATATTTGATAAAGAAAAAGCTGAAACATTATTAAATGAAATGGATGAAATGGCTGATTTAACCGGAAATCCGGCAATTGTACAAATATTCGGTTCAACACCTGAAGCTTTACTAAAATATGTTGACTTTGTAAGTGAAATTTCAGATTCTCCTTTTTTAATAGATTCAACAGCTGCTGAAGCTAGAATAGCAGGTTCAGCTTATGTGACTGAAATAGGATTATCCGAAAGAACTATCTATAATTCAATAAACATGTCTATAGACGATGAAGAAATTGAAGCTTTAACAAATTCTGACATTACATCCTCAATAATTTTAGGTTTTAACCCTACAAATCCAGGTTCTGATGGAAAAATAGATTTATGGGAAAACGGTTCAGGAATTTTAGAAAAAGGTCTATTGGAAATTGCCTATGATTGTGGTATTATAAAACCATTGATGGATGTTGCTGTTACCCCATTAGGACAGGGTGGAGGAATTGCAATCAGAACCACTTTAAAAGAAAAGAGTAAATGGGGATATCCTGCAGGTAGTGGTGTTCACAATGTACCTTCAGCATGGGAATGGATTAAACAATATAAAAAAGAAAACCCTGAAGTATGGCCTGTATGTGATGTAGGTGCAAATATTGTCCAACAAATGGTTGGAGGAGACTTTGTTCTATTTGGACCGATTGAAAATACCAAAAAAGCTTTCACTGCCTGTGCAATGACGGATATGTTTATTGCTGAAGCAAACGAAGAAATAAAGATACAACCTGTTGATTCACATCCTTATAATATTTTACTATGATACTATGTACGAAAAAATATCACTTCCCCAAATCTCCCCTTCTTTAATCAAAGATCAATTTTTTACAGTATTGTCTGTTGAGTTAGGAAATACTACTATTAAATCAATTATTGTAACAACCAACATTAAAACAAATCAAAGTTATCAGATTAATAAAGTGGTTAATCTAACCAGAGATATCAGGCATCCTAAAGAATCTGAAGAAGTATTCGGTTATACTATATGGAATAAAGAACTGTCAAAAGAGGCTATAGAAGAAAGTATTTCCCAAACTATTCTTGATTCTTTAAAACAAGTTAAAATGACTGTTCAAGACATTGATTTTGTTGTTCGTTCAACGGGAGTAATAGCAATTTCTAATTTGTCTAATGAAATGGGTCTTATTATCAAGGCGCTCTCCGATGCTTGTTTGAATATAGGTATTAAACCTTCACAAATGACGGCACCTTTTTCAGTTAACAATATTCCTGAACATATAAGAAAATTTTCATTCTTTAACAACATTCAATTTGATGGCTCTATAGTAAGTGTTGCACCCCCTAAAACAACAGGGGTTCTTTCCAATGAAATGGAGGGGGAACTTGTTACTGCAGGTATTAAATTGGCTGCAAAAAGTTCATCGATAGATTATCGTAATCCTATAATATCCATCGACATGGGAACAACACTGGCTGGTCAGGTAATTGATGATACAAAACCATACGCTAATTTGTTATGTAATTATGTTGGTCTGGCAGGCGGTATTTCTGATATATTGTTAAGGGGTTGTGGAATATTAAACGATAATTATTCAACCATTGACATAAAGAATAATCATAAAACAACTGAATTAAATGAAGAAAGTTTGTATGAAATAACAGAAAAAATGCATACATTTATTGATATTATGGAAGTACCTTCTGATGTTGATAATTTTGGATTGGTGAATGTATATTCACAGAATAAAAATAATCTTGATGTAAAAATTATCGGTTCTCGTATAAACAATGAAGAAAAATTATTAAACACATTTAATGATTGTGTTGATGTTTCAGACATTAACGCAGTCATGCTTCAGATTGATGATTTTTACGCATATTACATTAAAAGATTACTTGATGAAACAAAAAGGTTAAATCTCTTGTCTGAAAATATGACTCTTGGTATAACAGGACGTGCAGGCACTACCGGTCAAAAACCTAAGTTAATTCATAAATATTTAAACGGAATGTTCAAAGAAATAATATTTGCCGAGGATGGTTTGGCTATGGGGGCATTGATGATGGCTCGTTGCATGAACTCATTGGGTACACCTACTAATCCGATAGGCGGTTCAAAAAAAGGTTTTTGTATAATGCAACAAAGGATTTTAAAAAATAAAAAATAGAAAAATTAGTTTAATGGTCTTCCTGCCATACTTTCTAATCTTCTAATTCTTTCGCTTGTTTCAGGATGGGTTGAGAATAAATTTTTTAGTTTATTACCGGCGTTTCCAAAAGGATTCACTATAAACATATGAGCATCAGTTTCTTTAGCATTTTTCATTGGATGTTGTGTTGTTCCAAATTCTAATTTTCTTAATGCACTGGCAAGTGCTAATGGATTTCCACAAATTTCTGCACCTGTTGCATCAGCTTTAAATTCTCTTGCTCTACTGATTGATAATTGGATAATTGTAGCGGCTAATGGACCTAATATTGCAAGTAATATTGAACCAACAACATCCATTAGTCCATTATCATTATTTGAGAATATGAATGCATATCTACCCCAACTGGCAACAGCTACTATCATTCCTGCAATTGTTGCTGCTACGGAACTTATTAAAATATCTCTATTTTTGATGTGTCCCATTTCGTGGGAAAGTACTCCTCTTAATTCTTCTTCATTTAATAATTCCAATATTCCTGTTGTAACTGCTATTGCTGCATGACTTTGGTTTCGGCCTGTTGCAAATGCGTTTGGATCATTTGACCTGATTATTGCAATTCTAGGTTTTTTGATTCCTGCATGATTGGCCAAATCTTCCACTATTCTATGGAGATTTGGTGATTCCTGTTCTGAAACAATTTGAGCATTATATGAACCTAATGCTATTTTATCACTATAAAAATATGACACAAAATTCATAATTATTGCAAATAAAACTCCGATAAGTATTCCCAGTCTTCCTAAATTTAATAGGCTGCCTATGAATCCGAAAATTATTACCAGAATTGCAGACATAAAACCTAATAAAATAACGGTTTTTAAATTTTCTAACATTTCTTTTACCTTCGTATTATTTGATTATTTTAATATCTTTTTTTTCTATTAATAAATATTTAGTATATCTTCTAATTATAAATAATATTATCTTAAATTAAAATCTTTGTATTGGGTGTGATTATGACTACTGCATTAATTATGGCAGGTGGAAAAGGAACTAGGATGGATTTGGATTGTGAAAAACCTATGGTTGAAGTCAATAATAAACCTATGATTAATTATGTTGTTGATGCGTTGTTGGAATCCAGATATGTTGATAAAATATTGGTGGCTGTTAGTGATAACACTCCTTTAACGGCTAAATTCATGAAAAAATTTCCGGTTACAATAGTGCCTACTTCCGGTAAAGGTTATATTGAGGATTTATCTGAAGTTCTTTCAAATAGGGA
>RHMF01000148.1_pt1 | contig 29767 bp, 54 predicted proteins | sample 5365151 | NCBI WGS metagenome assembly RHMF01 (sample SAMN10266501, study PRJNA497801) | feces metagenome | isolation source: feces | host: Bos taurus | place: China: Prairie of Fairy Mountain | collected 2017-08-14 | reverse complement strand
CCGAGCGGGTACACGCTGAGCCAGCTGCCGGTAAAGTATGACAGTTGCCTGTAGTTGGCGAGGATTGCGAGCCGGATCAGTTCGGGCGGGGACAGCTTCCCCTGCTTCCTGCCGGACACGGTGGCAATTCTTTCCCCGTCGCGGCAGAGGATGAACGAGACGGTGTAGAACGACGGGGTGTGAACTTCCCGTTTGAGCGCTTCCACGACGCTGTCGTCAATCGGGGACGGGACGAAATTTTCATCATCCGCCTTCTTTTCGAGGATGACACCGTCGACAAATACCGTTTCCAGGCTAAACGCCGTGATGTCGGTGCCGTCCGACACAATCAGGACGGGATGACCATACGGGTCGGGCACCATGTCATGGACCGTCCCGGTGAATGTAGAATGGTCGGTGCCGACACGGTACTTGACCGTGACCGTGTCGCCCACGCCTATTCTCGGAAGATCTTTTGCCGTGTTCATTTCATTCCTTTCAGTCGAGACCGTGGATGTTTAGGTCTCAAGGTGTCTAGTATACCTTGGGTCTGGCGCCTTTGGTGGATGTTTTTTCTGGTGCCTGATATCGAAAAATACCAAGACCGCCCCGATTGTCCAGATGACCATGGGCACCAAGAGCCACCGGTTTTCATTAAAGAACTGAAGTAATTGCTCCATTATGTCTCCTCCCAGTCGATGTCGCGGAAGTAGTATTTGTAGGCCGCATCAAGGTCCTTGATGCCGAGCTGTTCAAGCGACGGGACGGGGATTTCGTAGAACTCGCCTGCCCTGGCGTCGTAGCCGGAAATCGAGATGCTGTCAACGGTGAAGCGTGCGTACTTGTCGTAGAAGTCCCCGTCGAGGTAGAAACAGAGGATGCTGTCGAGCCTGCCCAGCCATCCGCCGTCGTAACAGGAAAGCTCCTTGTAGTGTTCCAGGATGGCGAGCTTGATGAGCTCGTCCGGGGACGGCTGTCCGGGGCGCTTGCCGGACACGGTAATGCAGTCGGCATCGCGCTGGTCAACCCTGAAAGTGACAGTATAGAAGGACTGCGGCGGGGTCTTCTTCTTGAGCATGTCCACGAACTCGGTGGAGAGCTTGTAGACGGAGCCTGCCGGTTCCGTTTCGTCGAATTTCCGCTCCTTTGCCTTCTTCGGGCTTTCGTAGCACGGGACAGGTTCGTCGATGACGCCGAACGCGGCATACTTGCCGAGATCATAGTCCTGGTATTTCGGGCCGCCGAGCGCGACGCGGCAGAACGTGGTGCCTTTCGCTTCCCAGCCTACGAAGACCGGTTCGCCTTTCGGGGTCGGATCAAACAGTTCGAACGAGTTCCGGTCAAACAGTGCGATGCGGTCGCCATATTTCGGACGGTCAATTCTTTCTGTAAGTTTCAGTTTGCATTTTTCTGCCATAGATATATTTTAACCTTCCCGTACAGCATCTGCCATACGGACATCGACATTGATGTTTTTGTTCTTGAGTATTTCAGCGATTGTTTCAAGGGCGACAGCCTGTCTTTCCAAAAGGACATTTTGCTCTTTAAGCGCACGCACTAAATCAGCATCCATATCACTCTCCTTTCGGCTTACCCATCTCTTCGGCAGCCCCGTTCAGCCCAAGGGCCTGTTTCAGCTTGAGAATTTCGGCATCTTTACTGGCAATGAGAGCATCTACATCTTCTTTGCTGTAAAACTTCTCATCTTCGCTTACGCTGCTATACTCGATTCCGACGATAGCCACGGTTTCGCTCGAATCATCAATCTGCCCGATTTCAAACGAGTATTCCCGCAAACCGTACTTGTTCGTTGCTTCGGACTTTTTCATTGGTCCAATTCCTCTTCGGCAGCCCCGGTCAATCGGCGACGATGCCGTAGGTTTTCTTGAGGCCATCCAGCTGGGCTACGGTTTGCTTGTATACCTTTACCAGGTCGAGGGCGTAGAGGATATGGTTGGCGATTCCCTTCAGTGTATCTACCGGACCCCAGGTAGTGTCTTCGAGGTTGAAGTAGTCGAGGACTCCCCATGACGGGGTTGTCTCAATATCCCCGTCGTCATCGCGGTGGATACCGAGCTGCATGACGAGCACGGTCCCAAAGAAGTCGTCTCGGGCTTCGTTGTACGACATGCTGAAATCGATTCGCATGTCGTCGAAATCGGTCGATACATAACCTTCGACTGTAATCGGGTTTCGCACGTTCAGTCGCACGGACTTGTTTTCAACGGTAAATCGGGACTTGTCGCACACCAGCGGGGCAAGGAGGTCGATTACGTCACCTTTATTGTTATCAGCGTCGAGGATAGCCTGTTTTGTTGTATAATTGCTCATTTGAGTGTCCTTTTGTTATATAATTGTTATATGGATTGTTCTTTTGATGAAATATAGCAAAACCCGCTACTACACGAGCGCCTGCAGCGCCTTCGCGACGCACCAGGTGAACAGCATCATCATGGTGAAGTCATAGACGGCCAGAACCATCGCGACACGGGTCCCCTTCGCATAGGCGATTACGGAGGCCAAGGTTTCCACGGCGCTCGCGAGGACCATCATGGCCGCGACTACGATGCTGGCGGGTTCCCCGATGACCAGCCCGACGGCCGCCAGGAGGGCGATTGCGGTGCGTATGCCAAGCGCGATACCGAACGCCAAGTCGAAGTTCCCGGGAGAAACGCGTGTCGGGTCTTCCGGCTCCTTCGCCTCGTTTGCCCGTTTCATGCTGCGGTACCTGGCGATATTTCTGACGATCCTGGCGGCTTCGTAAACGATTGTGATGATGAACAGGTAGATAAGCATTGTCGCTCCTTTTGTTGAAATATGGCAAACTCGGCTAAAGGATCCTCACCGGGCCCGTCGGGCGCAGTTCATAGCGGCGACCGAGCTTCCACGTATGGCAGAATACGTCCCGCCGGTTGATATACTTCTCGTGCTGGTCGCGATGGCACACGGGACACACTGTCCCTTCCGAGTAGTCCTTCACGCGCCCGTCGCAGTCCTCCGCGGCGCACTTGTATAGCCGCAGCCCCCGCACGACAAGCAGGCCCTGGTCGAGTGCGCAGTCCGGGCATATAGTCCCGATCTTGTAGTCGGGAACCTCTCCCGGGCAAATGCCGCCAAAATTGACACATCTGGGCATGTAGGCGCTCCTTTCCGGCTACTGCACGAGCGCCTGCAGGTCGTTCAGCTGGATATACACGTGCGTGGCACGCTGGATCTCGTCGAGGGTCTCGTATGCGTCCTTCACGTAGAACTCCAGCATGCGGAAGCGCCGGTCGTAAATCATGCCGGTGATGGTGTCCACGCAGGCGAATGCCGGGTCGAACGGCTTGCCCTCGACCTTCTTCGAGATTTCCTTCCTCGCGCGGACGGCGTAGGCCATCTGGTGGGCCGCCTGGCGCATCTTGGTCAGGGTCTCCTTGTCCAGCCTGTCGGCGAACTTGTGCGACCACTTGAACGCGATGTCGCTCGTCTCGACATAGATGGTGGTCGACTCGATGCCGGTCTTTTTGATGAACTCGGCGACAGTCTTACGCATTTCCGTCTGGTTCGTCATTTCCGGCCTCCTTTTCTTCTTCCTTGTAGCCCTCGATGCCGATCTGTACGCCGATGTTCCTTACCGCGGCGTCGAACTGCTTCTTCATTTCCGCGTCGGAGAGGACGTACAGCCACTGCTTCTGGTCATGGTCCTTGCCGGTAAGCAGCAGGATGGCGTTGTCGAAGTAACAGGACTTGAACGTGGCGAAATTATAGGTCCGGGACAGGGTAGTCCGTTCGGCGGGCTTGACCTCGAAGCCGGGGCCGGACACGGCAATCGTCAGACGGCTGTACATGCCGTTGCGGGCCTCCACATGGGCCGCCTTAAAGTAGGTGAACTTGTCGGCGCCTTCCTTGAAGCACAGGTTCTTGCCGACCAGCTCGGCTTCCGCCAGCGGCTGTATCAGCTTGACCGTCTCATCGTAAATCTGTTCCTTGGTCTTTGGTATGGCCGGCGCGGTCTCGGGCGCCTCGAACTGCGCGACGATGTCCTTCGCCATCTGTTCCGCCTCGTCGAACGACGGGTCGCTTTCGCTGATTCGGCAGACGCGGTTGAGGAGGGCGGACGATGCCTCGCGGATGCGGGCACGCTTGGCCGTGGGGTCGAGGTAGAGGGATTTGTCTGCCTTGACAGTTTCCTCGTAGTGCCTGATCTGAAAGGCGAGTTCCGCGGATGCAACGAACTGTTCCTGTTTCTTCATAAATTTCCTCTTGGTGCTGGGCTTGCCTGAAATATAGCAATTTACGCCCGGCGCCGTTTGAACTTCCGGGAAATCTCGAAACGGGCGTTGGGATTCAGCTGCGGGAGACTTGAAGAAAGGAGCATCCAGCTGTTGTCAACCGTATGCTCCTTCCTGTATCTCTCCTCGGCAGCGAGCGCCCGGGACCATGTGTCCTTGCGCCTGGCCATGCCTAGCTCAGCTTCATGCCGTAAATCCGTTCGAACTCGTGGATAATCGAGATTAGCTCCGCGACAAGGATCTTGTCGTTCGCGTGCTCGGGACCGAAATCCCTGATGTAGCGAACGTCGTAGTCGGCATAGCGCGGGCTGTCGATTATCCATTTATCGGCACCGAACTTGGCGTCCATGATGCAGATGCTGGCCATCGTGCCCCAGTTCAGACGGCTTTCCTGCGTCTTGGTGTATGCAGTGAACTCGTCCCACAGCGCCATGTTGTCGACGATGTCGCTGATTATCCACACGACACGGTTCACCGCGTCCAGGAGGACATAGAGCTTTCCCGCCCTATTGACGACATGGGCCCGAAGGAATACGGGCGGCTTGAACCGGTGGTGCCATTCGTGGTGGCACTCCGTGCACAGGACGGTGACAGCGGTGAAGGGGTATTCCCAGGGCTTGACGAGGTTTCCCTCGTCGTCCTTCATGTAGTAGGTGTGGTGCACGTTCAATGAATGGGTGTGCTTGCCGCAGCAGAGGCAGACATGGCCGTAGTAACTGAGCGCGTTCTGGCGGAACTCCTTCCATTCCGGCTGGCGGAGCAGCTCCGCGTATGTAAGGACCTTGCTCGCCGGGATGACCTGCCCGGTGCCGTGGGGGATGGCCGGGTGGTCGTCATATTTGTCCAGCTTGCCGACGGCCCTCGCGACGAGGATTACCACCGCGACGCAGGCCACGACAACGATTGCCCACATAGGAATAAAATACCCAAATATATTCATTGTACGCTCCTAGTAGCGGTAGTCGTGGAAAAGGCGCTTCACTTCTTCCCCGTCGAACTTGTCGGAACCGATGTTCTCCGTGATGTAGTCATACGCCTTGATGATGTCCTCGCGGCCGGTCTTCAACGTGTCCAGGATGCGTTCCTTGTTTGCGCGGAGGTACTCGACGCACTTCTCCTTGCCGCGGGCGTCCTGGAACTTCTTGAATACGTGGAACATCCTGCTGTACGGGTCGTTCCTGTCCATGTGGTAGTCAAGCATCTTGACCATGTGCTCCAGCGAGCCGAGGCCGATGTCGGTGAACAGGATGTTCGGGACGACATTGACAATCGTGTCCCGGAGGATGACGGTTTCCAGCCGGATCTGGTCCATGAGCCGCATCTCGTCAAGCGACAGTTCGACAATCTTGCCGTCCTTGCCAACCAGGTCCTTGTAGAAGGTTCCGTCTATCGCGCACCTGGTGCGCATGATCATGGACTTCCCGTACAGGATGAGCGGCTTCGTGAGGACCGACGGCTCGTCCCCCAGCTGGACTTCGGTACCGGGTTCGAGGTAGAGCCACTTCCCCAGGAATATGTCGGCAGCGTCCTGCAGCTTCTTGCGGAACGGGACATACTGACGGGCGAGCGTGATGGGGACGGAAGCAACGTATGCCTCGTGGTCCAGGCGTTCGGACTCCTTGTCCGCCCTGTCCTGCAGTTCCTTGCGCTTGGACTCCTTCATCCCGAGGTAGTCCATGAAATCTTGTTCGCTTGGCTTGTTGATCTTGTCCATTAGATACCCAGCTCCTTGAAGATACCCTTAATTGCGTCGAGGCTGTCGTGCATGACGCGGCCGTCGATGTCCTTGATGTATTCGTCACGTTCCGAGCGCAGCTTCGCCTTGAAGTCTTCGAGGTCGATCCGGTAGCACTTGCGGTCGTCCTTGAACTCGTTGCACAGTTCCCGGATGCAGTTGTCCAGCTCGCAGAGGTCTCCCGCGCCGAACACCGCGGTCGTGAATACTGTCGGCACCATGGAGTAACCCGGGGCGAACTGGAACATGTCCAGATAGACCTCGTTGCACCGGAACCACTGCTCGGGAGTGAGGACGGCATTGCCGTGGTCGAGAACCGCGAAGCTCTCGCCGTCCTTGATGCCCACCCTGAGCCCCTTGACGCGGAATACCGTCGGGTGGTTGCCTACGCCGAGCTCGTGTGCGCACCACCTGCCGGCCAGGTTTCCCCGGACCCGTCGGGCGAGTTCGATAACCTTGTTGAGGTCGCACATCTCGTGCGAGCAGCGGCGGAACTTTTCCTTGCTACTGTCGGCTGCACGCCTGGCGTCTTCCAGCTTGCTTTCGTATGCGTCGATCTGTTCCGGGGTCATTTCCCTCAGCTTCTCGAACAGTTTCGCCTGTTGTTTCGCTTCTTTTTCTTCCTTGCTCATGTCATACCCTGATGAACTGGTGTTTGTGCTCGTCCACGTACTTGTAGATGTTTTGGAGCGACTGCGAGTCGGCCTCCCTGACCTTCTGCTCGTGCCGTTCGCGATTGTAGAGGATGTTGAAGATGTCGTTGTCGAAGTAGGTCATCCAGCCGGCATGCTCGATTTCCTCGATGGACTTCCAGCAGACGGACATGCGCTCGTTCTCCATCACCGGGACGACGATGCGGACGATGTCCGTGGTCGGTTCCGGCCAGAAGCGGGCGTTGCCGTGCTTCATGTGTCTCTGCGTGAAGCCTTCGCCCCACCCGTCGCCGAACTGGCTGCGGGCGTCATCGACGATTGCCTTCAATGCGGCCTTGAACGCGTCGTCAACCCTTACGAGCTGGTGGTCGAAATAGTAGCCGATGCAGAGCAGGAGGCCCTTCTTCCTGTCGAACGTGACGAAGTGCTGCGCCATTTCCACGCCCTTCGGGAGGTCCGACGCGTTATGCGGGAAGTTCCTCGCAAACCAGGTCGTGGAGAACCATTCGAGGAACGCGGGGAGGATTTTCCTTTCGCGGGCGACGGACAGCTGGTCGTGGTTGACTCCCGTGCATACGTTCAGCTTGAAGTAGATCTGGACGATGTCGTCGTAAGTGTCTTTCATATATGCTCCTAGCAGTATTTTGCGTAGAAAAACTGTTTCTTGTGCTTCCTGCACCACTTGTATGCGGCGAGCCGGTTGCGTTCATACTGGATGCAGGGGTCGTTGTCGAGGTCGATGCCGGTATTGGCCCAAGCGGCGAGCATCCGGTCGAGGCGGTCCTGCACCCGTTTCACCGTTTCCTTGTGCTCCTTGGCATGGTACATGATGTTGTGGGCGTCGTTGTCGTGGCTGAGTGCCCATTCGACGTGCTCGATGCCCTTGAGGCTGTCCCACCGGAACATCAGCTGTTCCCTGCCTCCCACCGGGGCGACAATCCTGACGGGCTCGCCGTTTCCCCACACGTCGAACCTGACGCCGTTGGACGTGAATTCGAAGTGGGTGTTCAGCCATGAGTCGAAGCTGCTCTCGATGTCCTCGGCAGCCTTCGCGAGGGCGTCCTTGAACGCTTCGGTATTGTAGAGGATGCGGTGCTCCACGCCGTAGTTGACGCAGAGGGCCAGGCCGATGCCGTCGGCGAGCGTCATGAAGTAATTCAGGCTCTTCACTCCGTCGGGCAGCTTGTAGTGTGGTTCGTTCCTGGACTGGTAGGAGCAGTTGAAGGCCAGCATCAGGTCGGGAAGGAGCTGGCGTTCCTCTTCCGGCGTGTCGAAAAGCGGCCCGGAATAGTCGTCATCGTCCCACCCCTTGACGTTCAGCGGTTCGAGCCGGAGGGGGTAATAGACCTGGACGGTCTCGCTCTGTTCGTGTGTACTCATGCCGAAAATATAGCAAAAACGGGCAGCACGCGGCCACCCGCAATTCCTGACGCCCGGGCAGGATCAGCCACGGGCAAATTTCCTCCGTTCCGCCCGGTTTCTCGGCGTCACCGCATGCCCGCGGGCCGGGACGTTCTTGTAGAGGTACCTTAGCGCAATGTCGATGCCGTGCATGTTCCGTTCGGGCTTCCCTTCCGTCGCGAGCGCGGTGGAAATCAGTTCCTCGACACGCTTGCCCTCGGCGGCCCATTTCGGCCTCGCCGTGCAGGAATCCATGTAGCAATACCGGATAGTGTCCGCCCACGTGAGGCTGGCACCCCACATCGGGGGCATCCTGCGCTGGCTCAACGGCAGGCTGTGCTCGTCGATGCCCCTGCGCTCGAGGTCGGCCTTCCACCTGGCATAGCTCTTGATGGCTTCCTGGCGGGCGTAGTAGAGCTTCCTCGCCCGGTCCATGATCGCGTCGGCATATTTCCTGGAATCACAGATTTCACCTTTGACGGAATACCCTACTTCCTCGACCCGGTACGAGATGGGCGCGGCCTCGGGTTCGTGGGTTTCCAGCCAGTCAATCTCGGCCTCGTAGTCATACGGGGAGCAGAAGTGGCCAACGAGCCACCTCTTGCCGGACGGATAGACCTTATACAGGGCATAGGCAACGCTTCCCGCCCAGAGACGGTTCGGGTTCAGCGGGACGTATTGGATATTAGGCATTTTCAGTTTCTCCCGGCACGGAGCGTGGGCATTTCAGCGGGAGCCCCCTTCGTTCGCGGTCCGTGCAGTCGATGCACAGCCACTTGCCGTGCATGTAGGTCATGCCACCAACGCCGCCGATCAGGGCTCCGCAGCCCTGGCAGTTTGACGGTCTGAGGTTGCGGGGCTTCTCGAAGTCCGGGAGTTCCGGGAACTTTCTCATTGTCTATCCTCCTACTTTGACTGGCCTGGTGCGTGCGTGGCACTGGCCGATAATCGAATTGGGTACTTTCTCCGGGTGGCACTCGTATGACGGGTCGCCGTCGTCAATTTTCATCGGTCTCACAACCACATTCAATGTGATTGACTCCAGCGGTGCCGGGTTCGCCATTACCTTCATGTAATAATGAGTTTCGCTGTTCGTCTGCGCGACTTTGACCATTTCCACCTTGGCATCGGAACACTCCGGGTGAAGTGCCAAGAAAACCGTCCGCAGAATATTTACCCGTCTCATCACGGTATTGTCAATGGCGGCCAGTGTATCGTCAAGCAACTTAAGGGTGGCGTCCGGGGTCATGATGTCCAGGAACGCTTCGAGCTTCCATGCCGTCCCGTAATACTCGATCTGGACGGCGCCGAACTCGGACTTGCCCAGGGTAGCCTTCGGGTACTTGTCGAGGAGCGGGCGGAAAATCTTGCGCTCCACGTCGTTGCAGCAGTCCAGCAATGCAAGACGGTCATTATTGGGTTGTTTTCCAAGATTGCTAAGCATGTGGGTTATACCTCTTCTTTCCTAGTTTGTAGCCGTCCCCGTCGGCTTCCAGCGGGGAGACGAACTCGTGGCAGATGTATGCACCGAAAGAGGACTTGCCGCCCCATTCATAATGTACCTTATAAAGCGATACGAGTGCATATAGTTTTCGCCGCTGCCTGAATGGTGTGACGTAAATGCCGCTATAATACGAATAATCCGAATTCCACTGATCCATCGCGATTTGCGGTTCGGGCTTCGGCTTCTTGTCGAGATAGAACCGGGCGCGGACGCCCAGCGTGGGGAACAGCCTATTCTCGATTTTATCGGTGTCCTTCAACTCGACGGTATATACCTTCTCCGAATTATATATGCACATCTGGGATTCTATTTTCGGTATTATCAACTGGACCTGGTCGCCTTCTACGAAGATTCGCAATAATGCCAGCGCGTCCTCAATCTTGATGGTATATTCTTCCCACAGACCACCGCGTTTGCACTGGAACGTGTTTTCCGCCAGGCCAATAATCCCACTGCCGCCACGGACCACGTTCGGAAAGAACGGATTGGAACGGTCGGATGCAGTCTTGCGTTTCGGGACAGACCAAACACCGGTAATTTTCGGGATGCGCAAATTCGACAGATCAAACTTCATGAACAAAATATAGTAAATTTTGCTACATTTCGGCCATGGAACTACCAAAATATGTATATGCAATACTTGCCGCATTCGCCCTCCTCATCCTGCTCAAGGACGACCTGGAACTGGCATGGGCAGCAATCAAGTTCAGACGCCAGTGGAGACGAACCGCGCTCCAGATAATTCACGAGATGGACGAGCGCAATACCGAATGGCGCGTGCATGTCAACGCGGGCACGCCGTCCACGCCGTTCCATGTCCAGCGCAAGGTGCCGAAAGCCGGCGACACGTTCTTCCAGCACTGGGAATGGTGGACGGAAAAGATGTTCGCCGACCCGAAGGATGCCGCGGAATTTTACCGGTGGATGGCCGTTGACCGTTTCAAGGAAGCGGAACCGAAGCCGCGGACGGTGGCCGAGAGCATCATAGACGACGTCCGCTGGAAACGGGATGTCGCCCGGAACGAAAACCTTACAGTCGAACAGCGCTATGCCATGATTAACGGCTACAGCCCGTATATCTCCCACCCGAGGCTCGGCCACGTCGACGGCCCCGGCCTCCCGACATGGGAAGAGCACTGCGCCTATATCGAGCAGTGCGTGAAGGAGGCGGCAAATGCCGAAGTATAATATCCGGGACATGCAGAGGCTTGCCGGCAGCGTCCCGAGCATAGAGCAACGGATGGGCAAAGCCAAGGCCGCGATTGCGGATTCGTGGAAATCATATCTAGCCACATACCAGACAGAAAGGAATGTAAAATGATTGAAACAATCAAGATGAATGCGAACGTCTTGTTCGAGCTGACCGAGAAAGGTCTCGACGCGGTCACCCGCCACCTGAAACAGCTCTACAACAAGGAAGACGTCCAGGCGGAACTGGAAAAATTCCTCGCCAACCACAGGGCCCTGGTGCCCAACCCGAACTTCCAGGGCCGCAAGATGTACCGCCTGGAACTGTTCGAGTTCATGCACATCTTCGGCCAGCAGCTGACCTGGGGAGCCGAGGCGGTGACCGTCGGCAACGTAATCTACTACGACAACGGCAGGGAAGACCATACACCGTGGATCACCAACCAGGGGTAGCCACATGACGCCGGAAGAACTCATAAAATACCTTCTCGAAAGCGGTTTCACCAAGAACGGCGACGACTACGAGAAGGACATCCTCGTTGCCAGGCGCAACGAGAAGGAAAAGCGGTTCGAGATATTCTACCGCGGCAAGGGCGACACCGAGGACACCCCTCCGGTTTACTGGTATGACCAGTTCCTGGCCAATTCGACACCTGCCGCGATGAAATACCTGTTTACCGGTCTCTATGACGAGATAAAGAACTTTTAGCTATATTTTTACAAAAAAGGAGCCACTCCCATGAAAAAACTGTTACTCTTATTGTTGGTTGTTGCCGCCCTGACCGGGTGCGAACCCAGCAGATCCCCTTACCGTTACACCGAAAACGACCAGACTGTCCATGTGTCGTGGCCGGGCGGTTCTTGCTGGGGCAAGCTCGATACCTACTCGAATGACCGCTCATACAGCTACAGGGTCGTCTGTCAGAACGGGACGACCGTATATGCGCTGAGCAACTTCACCGTCAGCACCGGCAAGTTGCCGGAAGCATGCAGCCAGGGGGACACCACATGGCAGAAGCAATAAAGTTCGAACCGGATCCCGAAGGGATGGAAAGGCTGAAGGCGGAAGGCTTCGACACCGGCATGTGCGGCGTAGTCGCCGTGCCACCCTACTGCCTGGACCCGGAACCGCCCGCACGGCAACGCCCGAAGCACGCCATCGTCCATCCGGGCGCACCCAAGGGATACTGGAAGCTCATCCCCCACCTGTTCCGCGACGACGAATACCAGGTGGACTGGCAGTGCAAATGCGGGACCAACAACACCTTCACCAAGCCGGTGTCCGAGCTGAAAAAGTTCCCCCAGTTTGCCGTCTACTGCACCCACTGCAACGAGCGCCTCAACGTAACCTTCAACATGGCGGAGACCGTAAATGAGCAAGTATAGGAAATTCATCGAAGAGTGCCACCCGGAACTCCTCCTGGAGGCGGAAGTCTACGTGAACGGCGCCATCACCAAAGAAAAGGCCAAACGCCTGATCAAGAAGCAGCAGGAACTGGACGAGACCCGCGAGCGCGTCCCGTGGTACGAGTTCCCGTTCAGCTACAAGCAACAGTTTGCGGACGGCCAATACTATGCGACCGAGACCAGCAACATCAGCTTCCGCGACGCGTTCGCCATGTTTACCGACCACTTCTGGCACGAGAAGTTCAGGCCGATTCCGAACCTGGCCGAGGCGCCGCGCTCGCACTGGCCGTTCGAGTTCATGCTCGGCCAGCTCAAGACGGACGAGAAGACATTCATGGACCGTTTCATGGACTTCCTCTACAACCCGGAAAGCATCGGCTACATCAAGGCAGCTGCACCGGACGGCGCGGACACCGAGGACATGTGCTGGGACGGCAGCAAATACGCATACAAGGCGACCGGAATATACAAGAAACGCCCGATGATGGCCTGCATCAAGGACTGGATCAAGGCGATGCACTTTGAATGGTGAGGTAACTATGTCAGCAATCGACATCAAGCCGCTCCCGGGCGCGAACGGGGACATCAAGCAGGGTCTCAAGAACCTCTGCGACAGCATCCCGAAGGACACAGTAATCATGTGCCCCTACGTCTTTAAGATCATCCCCCATCCGGGCAAGGAGGCATCCAATGATTAGCACCATGTTCGCCCTGTTTATCTTCACCGGATATACGGTGACAGCGGACCTGCAATTCGCCACGCGGGAACAATGCGAGGCCGTCCGAACCCAAATCCAGCAGCCGAGAGTCGCATTCAAGACCCAGTGCGTCGAGATACAGGTTCCGAAAAAGACACTCGAGTGCGCAGTGGAAAACTACGACTACAATGTCCACTATGCCCCAGCAATCCGCAAAATCAAGTGCAAGGAGGTGAAGTAATGCCATACCAGCCACTAGACACCCCGTTCCTTGTCCAGCGCTTCTGCATCATGTGCAGGGCGTTCTTTCCCGACTGCGAACTGGACATACCCGGCGACGGGACCGTGACGGCTACCTTCGGGAAGCTGGGATATGCCGACATGTACCCGTCCGTCGCGCCTGACCGTACCCAGACGGATCCGGGAGATATGCTGATGCTGCTGCATTCAGGCGAAGTGTTCAAGAACGACAAGATGCTCTGGAGCGGATATGACGTGGAAAAGTTTCTCGACAAATTGAAACTGTTCTGTCATGTTCCGCAAAAGACTACAATCGAACTTGTCAGGCGGGAGCGCAAGAACGGCATGGCTCGCTTGCGGCGTCAGGAGAAGCGACTGCCTAAGCTGATGGACGACTATTATAAGAGACTCCACGCATTTTACCACAAATAGGATTTCACTGGCATGGCAAGATTAAAAAAGGTTTACATCGTCAGCGGCCTTGACCGGGCCGACGGAAACACCCCGATCAGCGACTGGCGCCTCCTCAGCACCAAGCAGTTCAAGGATTACCTGAAACTGGTCGAATGGGACCGCGAAGTCATCTTTAAAGTTGACCTTACCGGTACCGGCATCAAGTTGGACACGTTCGAAGGCGACAACTATTATTACACCTACGACAAGACCAAGCTCAAGGACCTGCGCATCACGGCATACCAGATTGGCGACGACCACAAGAAACTCGACATCGAGGTCCCGTGCCCGTGGAACGCGCCCAGGAAAGGACGCAGCAAGAATGGATAAGAAATACTGCTGTGCCAAGTGCAGCAACCGGTACCATGTGGACGACAATACCGTATGCTGCTGGTGGAACCCCGGATGCGGCGTAACGCCCAACCACGAAGGCTGGCACGTGTTCAGCGTCGAACAGGCCAAGGAATGCGGATGCGGGCACCACTTCCCGGACATTTTCGGCGACCGCAGATACGAAAGGCTCCCTTATGACGCCTGGAAGAGTATCTACTATCCCGGAAGCAAGGAAAACCTATCCGACAAATACGAAGAATACGCCAACAAGGTCCGCGCATCCCGCTACACCAACCACAAGTATGTCCTCGAATACGGGTACCCGGACGTAGGCGGGCTGCAGGACGTCTGGACCGAGGAGTTCGATACGCAGGAAGCCGCTGTCGCCGCTGCCGTCAAGGCCAGCAAGGACCCGGTCAACTACAACATCACCGTCGCCCACAAGTATCACAACAACAGGTACAACCGCAACGAAAGCGAGTGGGTGGACTGGAAGAAGCTGGCCAAGTAGCCGTTTTGCTATATTTCATGCCGGAGGACCACATCATGGCCGAAGAAAAGAAATATACCGCAGAAGACGTCCAGCGCATCAAGGACCAGATTGCCACGCTTAACCAGGAACTTACTAAAGCCGAAGCCTGCGTCCGTGCAGAAGGGCTCGGCGGCTTGCAGGAAACCCTGGACAAGCTGCTAATCAACAAGGTCGTCATGTCGGGAAAGCCGGCACCGGACGGGGAGTGCATGGCCATGTTCGTGCGTTCCGTCGAACCCGAAATGGTTGACAGCATCCACCGCAGGGCGACACTCCGCGGCGCCAGCATCCTCATCCGGCAGGACAGCATCAGCATCGACGACCTGGTCCTCCAGCTCTATACAGACGCCCAGGGCAACCCGGAGCATACCGTAATCGGGTTCGACGAACCCAAGGACGGGGAACTCGTCGAATACCGCATCGTCCCGCGCCTTTCCGTCACGGACCCGAAAGGCCAGGGCCGCAAGATCCTCGCCGACGCGCTGGAACTCCGCAACAAGGCGCACGCCAAGGACGGGAAAATGAGCGTCTCCAAGTTCGTCAGCAACATCAACAGCTACGTCCGCTTCGACAAGAAGATCGGCAAGATGGACCCGGAGTTCACCCGGGAGCTCGAAGAACTCGCCGATGAAATGACCGGGGATAACGATTAGCCCCCATGAACCGGACAACTATTAAGGAAACCTTATGAACGCAACCCAGACAATCGACCCGCAGCAGCGAGTATATGTCATCGTAATCAAACGCAGCAACGGTGAACTGAACCAGTATCAAGTTGCCGCGCCCAACGTCGAGCAGGCGTTGAAGTTCGCCAATTTCGACATGAGGGCCCACGGCACGTGCGACTCGCAGGTTATGCTGCTGTATTCGGAACCGGCACGGCAGACAACCGACACTACCCAATACCAGTATTTCATGTCGCTGTTCCTTGCGGCCAAGAATACAGTTTTCCAGTCGGCAGTCATCGCGACCGACGTCGTAAGCGCCCTGAAACAGGGCGGGTTCGACATCACTGTACAAGGAAAGGTAACCGTGCAGGTGCTTGCGCTGTATCGCGAACCGGTTTCCTACCCAACCATCATCAACACGTCGAAGGAGGCTTCCGATGCAGCCGATACGAAAACTGCTTAACTCCATCGTATTCTCGGGGTTCACCGACGGCATGTCCCTGAAACAGTGCCATAATTTCTTGAAAGCTGTCGCCCGGCAGAACCCCAAATACGTATACAAGGTGGCGAAGGGGGCGGACGGCAAGCTGGCCATAGTCCACCAGTTCGAACTCGCCGACGACAACGTGAGCAAGTACATGGTCCTGGAATGTGTCGAAAGCCAGGTCAACGCAATCAAGGGCATGAGCAAGAAGCAGGCCCAGGACACGCTGTCCGCATTGTTTTCAAACCAGTCGCATATCCGTGGCCAGCTCGACCAGCCGGGCATCATCGTCCAGCCGTACCACCCGAGTGACGTCCCGCCGGAAATCAGGGAGCAGAACCTGCTTGCGATGCAGGAAGGCAAATAAGGGAGCAGTTATGGAACAGAAAGAGATTGACCGTGTTAAGCGGCTTCGCGAGAATGTCATTAAGGCGATGCAGGAGGCAGTAGCCGAGAAGCCGGACGAGTTCGACCCGGACCGTCTTCAGCAAGCGATCGACGCCGTGAACGCCGTAGAAGACGAACGGCTCGACGTCTACCTAATCCTGAACAACCCGAAATCAATATTGCTCCGACAAATAAGGTTCACTGACGAAGAGGTTCAGCGAATACGCGACGTGTTCCCGGCGCTGCATAGCGAAATTCTCAAAGAGGTCCACGACGTAGGAGACGACCGTTCGCGAGACGACTATTTATGGAAGCTGAAAACTCCGACATTGCCGACGTATGCTGTCCATATAGTCAAGAAGCACTCGAAAAAGCCTTACGTGCTCAGCGGTTGCGGTCTCGGCGGTTTGAGTACGCTGTGCGATTTTGAACACGAAACCATAGATGATTTGGCCAAGCGAGTCAAGTGCATCATGAACGAAGACATTAAGTATGGGGTGGCAAATGCTGGATAGGATATACCCGAAATCGGAACACCAATTCTTGTCGCACGGACTGGACCAGTTTACCTACGACGAGACGGAGAAGCTGGGATATAAAAGCTGGGACACCGAAGACATTCCAGACCTCGATGACTATATAAATTGGTCCAGGAAGATGGGCCTGCGTATCCTCATCTATCGTGGCGACGGCATATACGCAACTAACTGCGGCTACTGGAATAACCGCCAGTATGTTGCCACGTACAAGGACGTCCCTGTGTGGACGGTTGCCATGCCGCGCTATGAATGGAGCCTTAAGAATTTTTATGGCCAGATCGGCATGCTTAATGACATCGAGCACAACAAAGCCTGGACCGAAGGAAATGCGTGGTTGATAGATAGACCCATTTCGTATTTACGTCGGCCGGTATTCACCAAGTGTATCGAACTGATAAAGAAGTATATCGACGAATCTGGCTTCGACTATGAGAAATACAAGGCCCTGAACGGCGGGAAAGACCCGTTCCGGGATAAAATCTACAAAAAATTCTCGTGCGAAGATATAACCGACGAGAATTTGCAGGAAGGCAAATAGGAGGCGCACATGCAAACAATAACTGTCAGAGAGAACAAGAGAACTTTCAGTGTGCAGATGCCGGAAAACAACTTCGACATTGGCTCCATATTCATCGAGCCGACCCCGGCCAGCGTGGACGAACTGTCGAAAATCAGGGAAAAGGTGAAAGCCACCCTGAAAATGATGATGGACGTGATTGCCAACCCGGACGAATCCTCCGAAAACAAGCTCCTGACCATTATCGCGGTCAAGAATTTTATCGAGCGGTTCCGTTCGGCAGGGCGAAACGGCGAAAATACGTCGATTTCGTTCATCCAGAGCAATAACGTCGAACTGCTTATTCATCAGTCAATCAAACACGAAGACGGCACGTATGGATCCTTTGTCGCGGCGACACTTAAAATGTCGCTATCGCCCAAGGGCGCCGACCTGGATGCTCCTTGCAACTGGCATGTGCGATACACGAAATACAAGCCGGACGATACCCAAGAATATTCCATCGGGGATGATTTCGAAGAGGGCGAAAATCCGGTCAATACGATCAAGAGCCTTGTAGCATCCATCTGCACGCTGGGAAAGGCTTAGCCCACCCGATGCACAAAAAAAAAAATAAAAGACCGGGATTAGTTCCCGGCCTTTTTCGTTATGTCCTGATCCATCTTCATTGTAATCAGCCTGATGTTCTCCGTGCCCCGGTGCCGGACAATCTCGTCATGCTTCATGCCGTTCTTGCCGAGCGCATCCTCCAACGTAGGAAATATGGCGTATATCAGGCGCCCGTGGTCGAGGATGCTCACGATCTCGCCGTTACGGGTATCAAGCAGCGCATACATCTCCTTGTCGAGCCGGTCGAAATGGTTCGGGTACTTGCACTTCGCCACGACAACGTAGAGATAGTCCTTGTTTATAGGATAATGGTCCGCCCGGACCCATGCCTCGTAACCGGCATCCTTGAGCCGGGAAACCATCTCGGTAGCAATCGCGTGGTCATCCTTGCCGGAACCGATCGCGAGCTCGGTCTCGTTGCGCATGTGTGCCTCGTCATACCGGAGACCGCCGAGCATGATTTCAAGATATTTGTCATAGTCGAACTGTCTCATTCCCTAATCTCCTCCGGGATGTCATTATACAGCAGGGACATCTGCGGATCCCACGCGGCGTTCATCAGCGCGTCCATCCCTTCCGGCCACTTGGCCCTGGAGTTGAGCAGACGGTTCCGGGCCTTCCGGGCCTTTTCAATCTTGCGCAGCTTCTTCACGCGCTTGCGCTCGCGTTTCCTTGCAATGTTTGGCATGATATTGCTCCATGGTTGTCAATGTTTCCTTGTCGATCTCGTCGCGCACTTCCTTGAACAGGGGTTCGAACGATTGTCTAGTTTCGGGCGTGTCCGGCACTTCGGCCGGCGTTCCGTGACTAATCAGCATGTTTTACCCCCCTGTACGGTTCCGGGCGTTCGGCCCACGCAAGAACAATGCTGTCGTCATAGTAGTATTCGCCGGTCCCGTCGTCCCATTGCGGGTTCTCCCTGCTCCCGTAGAATATCGCGGAGCAGGTCTCCCTGCTGGTCGCGGAGTGTTCAATGGTGACAAGGACATGGGCGCCCGAGTCCGGGAGACGTTCCGAAGTCGGGATCCATTCTATCCCGCGGGAACGCTGGTGCTCCTTGGACGGTACCGAGACGAAAATCTCGCCCTCGTAGCGTTGCCTGAACGCAAAATACCCGATACGCTGGCGTTCGTTGAACGCCCAGACATTGTCGAAGCGCGGATCGTCCTTCCATGTATGCTCGGACACGTGGAACGGGATCGTGCAGTTCTCCCAGAACGTGAGGTTCGCGGGACGCTGCCTGCCGAAGCGGTGCGCACCGCCGAGGACAAGTTTCGCCCTTGCCCGTGCTTCATAGCCCGGGAACACTACGTTGGTAAACCCGCGCATCGCCCTGTCCGTCAGGCAACCGAAGTCATCGAGGAACAGGAAGTCCCACCCGATGCCGCGGGTGTTCTTTTCCAGCTCCGCGCGGGCGCAGAATATGCTCCCGTTACAGAACCGTATCTTGCTCGCCGTCCACTCGGTCACGCCGGGCTGCATCCAGTACGGGATGAGCAGGTACGTCTCCCGGACGATGGACCTGAAGTAGCCCTCCGCGCCCTTGCGCTTGGGATCCATGTAAAGTGCGGCGTATTTCGGGCGGAACATGCAGGCCCACAGCATGTAGCCGAGGACGAGGGTGGTATAGCCGGCCTGCCGGTACCAGTCCCCCTTTATCAGCTTGTTGTCGCGGATCGCGTCGAGTTCCTGCACCTGCCTGGGCCGGAGGGGGAACTTTACCGCGCCGAGCACGGAATTGATGTAAAAGTAGTTTTCGAGGAAGTATCTCGGGTCGTGCTTGCACTTCTCGATTTCGAGCAGCTGGGCCGGTTCGAGCCGGATCTCTTCTCCCTCGCCGCGGAGGTTAGGATTGCGCCTATACATAGATGCCTCGGTTCTATCTGGAACATGTTTACCCTGTAAAATTAGGTTTCGGATTTTAAAAATTGATACTAATTTTTAAAATTCGAGTGTAAAATTTTCTAAACAGACAGGTCGGCAATAAGGACGGCCTCGTCGGACCACCCTCCGCGCAGCTTCCCGTCGCTGTGCAGGACGAAGTTGCGGATGTATTTATGTTCCAGCTCGATATCGAACTCCCTGCGGGCGTCCACCGCACGGAACTCGACTTTCGCCCCGCCGATGAACCCGTAGAAGCACCGGCACTTGGTGGACTCCTTCAAGCCGCCGAGCATCGACCCAAACATGTCCTTGATATACCTCGGCGCACCGCCGAAATACTCCGCGCGGAACAGGAAGTTGTCGATGCCGTGCTTCATGGCGATGTTCAGGTAGTTGTCGAGCCACACGCGGGAAATGTCGTTTGTGATCGTGCAGTTGAGGCGGAACTTGCGCTTCCCGTCGGCGAGCATCGAGAACAGCCTCCCCACGTCGATGATGTCCGGCACGTCGGTACCGAAAATCTCCCGGTTCTGCGCGTTGCTGAAACTGTGGCGGCTGACGTTCACGTATTTCAGCTTCTGCCGGTGGTCAAGGACGGGGAGGGACCGTTCCAGGAACGTGCCGTTCGTCGTCAGCGCGTAGTAGTCGATGCCGCTCTGTTCGAGCGCGTCAAACAGCCCGTAGAGCCGGTCGTTGCCGGGTAGCAGGGGTTCCCCGCCGGTGAGGGACACGCGGTCGATTGCGCCGGCCTTCACCAGCTCGTCAAGGCAGAGCCACAGCACGCCCGGATCCAGGACGTTGCGCTTCTTGGCGCCGCCTGTCTTGGCAAGGGAGCAGAAGCCGCACTTCGCGTTGCACATGTCTGTCACCTCGACATACAGTGTGCGCTTCGCGGATCCGGCGGAACAACAGGAGCCGGTATAGACCTGGTACTCCTTGCCGAAAATGGTCATCGGTGTCACGTCTTTCATTTGGTAATCCTGTCGAACATGTGGATGCTGTATTTTTCGCCGTTGTTGAACTTAAGCCCCATCTCGTCGAGGAGGGCGGTATCGCGCATGAGGTAGTGGAACCGTTCTGGGCCGGTCATCTTGGACCACCTGCGGTCGTATTCCACCATGTAGGGGTAGCGCTTGTAGAAGGACTTCATGAAGTCCTCGACAATCGCGACGGCTTCCTTCTTGCGCTTCATGTAAACGGCCTGCAGTTTCTTGTCAAACGGCCTACCACATCGGCGCCGCAACATGACCAGTTTCGCCTCCGGCGTATCTGGATAGTCGATGTTGTAGTATTTCTTGCCCAGTGCGATAAAATCTAGGTACTTTTCCTTCACCAGCATGTAGTTGGTATAGACCGAGGCGCCCCTGATGTGCGCGTTGAATATTGTCGGTTCGCCTGCAAAGAAATTCCTGGCTTCCTCGGTACTCGAATACGAGATATTATTGATCAGGCGGAAATTGAACATGACATAGGGCCGGTCAATGAAGGCAAACGATACCCTGCCAATAAATGCGCCGCGCTCGGTAATATCGAAATCGGAAACTGATGACGGATTGTACGCGTCCTTGTAGTAGTCGACGAGACGCTTGGGGAGAACATAGCCGCCCTGTTCCACGATCGACTTCACGAATTTCAGCATGTCCATTAGATGGGTCTCCCTTGGGGTTTCCTGATGGAGCGTGATTGCGCCCACCGGTTTGCCTCGGCAATCAGTTCCTTGGCGCTGGGCGGGGTCAGTGACAGTTTCGGCCAACCCTGACGCACCAGGGGAATCGGATATGGCTTCTTTGCCCGTTCTTCGGCCAGCCGGGCTTCCTCCGCCTCCCGTTTCCAGCGGTTCCTGACTTCCTCCGGCACCAGCTGGATGGGAATTTCCTCGGCCTCGTATGAAATCTCGACAGGTTCACTTTCGAACCGGTCAAGATATAAAGTCTCCCGCTTGGCCTCGCCGAGCGTCTCGTAATACCCGACCAGCCACTTGCAGGACGGATAAACCTTGAATAGCCGGTAAACGCAGTTCGCGTTCTGCAGCCAAGGGGTGCTCTCGACGTTCTTCGGCCTGAACTCGAACTTAGTTGGAAACCCGGGATCGGCTGCCATGTATCTCTGCCCGAAACAGTCTTCTGATGTCATTTTTCACCTCTGGAAAACCGTGTTGCCGTCTCCCACGGGTTCTGTGAATTGATGTCCCGGAGCGCCTTCGCGAGCCCCATCTCGCCTGACTGGGGCTTGACAGGCACAATCTTCTTGGCGGCATCTGAATTGAGCATCTCGGTAAACCGCGGGCACCCTACAATCTGGTCAAGGACTGGTTGTTGCATATTGCCCCCGTCAGTCGAAATCGTCTTCAAACGGCACGTTGTCATCATGACTGGGCCCGCTGCACGAATCGGCCGGTTCCAGATCCGGGTTGATTGCTTCGAGCGTCGTGTAATATTCAACAAAGGCGTTGATATAGACGAGCGACTTCTCGATTGCCGCATCGGCGTCCTTGTTCCGCCCCATCATCTTCTTGAGCTTGGCAATATTGTCTTCGCGGAACTTCGCGTTGTGCGGGTCCTTGATGGCATGGCCGACATAGGTGTCGATCCTGGCGCCAATCATGCGCGGGTTGCTCTCAGCATCCATGGCCTCCTTGCAGGCCTGTTCGGCCTCGGCGCGGTTCTTGTAGAGCTTACGGTCATGGGACTCCGCAATAAGTTCGTTGACTTCCGCGTCAGTCTTCTTTTCGGTACATAACCGGCTTGCGTAATACTCGCCGGTCAGCTTGGACGGCTTGATGATGTAGCGGACATACTTTTCGTTGTATTCCCTGCATTTCGCTGCGTTAGCTTCCCGCTTCTTCTTTTCTTCCGCCTGGCGACGGTTCCAGTCCGCCTGGATAACCGGCCAGTTGTCCTCGCAGAAGGCAATCATCCAATACGCATGGTCCCAGTACCTGGCCTCGTCATGCTTATCCCCGATCTTGTCGAGACGCGCCTGGATCTGGTCGACAGCCGGCTCGCAGAGATGGCGGAATATGCCGAACAGTCCGCTCAGGATTTGACCTTCCCAGTTGCACGATTGCGCGGAAAATGCAAGATAGCGGGCAATCAGCCGCGGATCGCCCTCCCCGACAACATCCTTGCCTTCCGTCTTGTTTTCAAGCGGGGCCTTCTTGGCGTCTTCCCAGATTTGCTTTCCGCGGGCGATAAGTTCCTGGTCATCGCCGATTACGAATTTTCGTTCTTCCATGCTCTCCTCATTGCGGTTACGGATGCCTCCGGTGACACGCGGAACTTCTCGCGCTCTCCGGTAAACAGCCTTTCAAGTTCGATTTCCACCTGGTTCTTCGGGTCGCCCACCGGCGTGATGTTGAATACGCGGTACGGAATCTCGTCATGGAAGCCCACGCAGATTTCCTCGCCGGCCATGAGGTCGGAGACCTTGGTTTTCATCTTCATGCGCTCGTATTCGTAAATCTGGATGGCCTTCGGGCGGAAGTCCGGGTGCTCCTCCAGCCACTTGATGCGCTGCATGACGGTGCAGCAGGCGCGTGAAAGGTCTTCCATGCGCTCGATGCAGGTGGGGCACCCGCCGAGACCGATGTCGTTCGTCATGTACTTGCCGGTAGCGTTCTCCTTCAAGAGCGCGTTGTAGAAATTCACGTGCGGCTCGTGGAACATGTCGTTGGACGCGTCGAACGTGCAGAACGTGGCCTCCCCGCCCTCGATGACGGGGGACACGATGACGCCGGACGACATCCACTGGGGATGTTCCCCGTCGAAACACCTGAGCGACAGCCCGTAATGGGTGCATATCGCGTCGAACTGGTCCATTGTGATCCAGGGTTGTTCATTATCCATATAATTTCTCCTACGGTGTTCCGTAAACGAGCATGACCCGCTTCATTTCCGGGTTCACCTTGATGCCGGTCACTTCGCACGGCAGATTGATGCCGCCGATGGTGACGCCGATGTGGTAATCGTCCGGGATGCTGGCCAGAAGGCGTTTCATCTCGGCCACGCTATGCAGCTCGACGGTGACGTTCTCGGCGAGACGTTCGAGTTCCAGCTTTTCGGTCTTCGGGTTGTAGGTGACGCGGTACTTGGTGAACGCGTCCGTTTCCATGCTGATATATACCTCGAAGTCGGGGTGCAGGAACCCCTCGAAGGTATTTTCCTCGAATACGAGGACCAGGTAAACGCTCGACTTGTTGACATCGCTGAACTTGCGGATGAGCTTCGCGTGGAAATGCCCGATATGGTAGCCCTGTGCGCGTGGGTCGTCCGGCGGGAACCCGTCCATGTCCTGTACCCAGTTGAGCTCGGGAACATTCGTGGTCTTGTCTACCTGCCTGTTGAGCAGTGCCGGGATGAACTCGAAGTTGATGTTCTTTGCCGCCTGTGCGACATATTCAGCGTGCATTTCTTCTGTAGATGCCATGTTTATCTCTCCACTCGCGTGTAACGGTTGATATATTTGACAATGCGCCCAATCACCGGGTCGGAAGACGGGAGCCATGCTCTCAGCCGGGATGCCGCCTGTGCGCCAGTCCCCGTGTCGACCATGATGTTCCATCCGGGTTTGCCGTCCTTGGTCGAGAAGATCGCCCGCAGGCCCAGCGGCGCAGCAGCCCCGGGGCGTGTCCTGTTAATCTCGAACTCGTCCTTGGTATAGAACATGATTTTCGGAGGGCACGCCGCACTGAAGCCGGATCGTGTCTGGTCCTCGTCGACGGCGATATGGTCAAGGAGTTCCCCGACCAGCTTGGACACCTGGCTCGCGATGCGGGTTACCGAGCCGAGGCCTTCCATGTAAGAGATGGACCCCTGGAGGGACTCGTAGTAGCCGTTGATTGTCCGGTTGGCCTTTTGCATGATTTCGATTTCCTCGACCGCATACAGCGGGGTCGGGAATACGCACCAGGCGCCCCTTTTCTGGGTGACACAGAACTCCCGCCCGCGGTTGGTGACAATGATGCTGCCGTGAGGTTCCATATTTCATCGAGCCTTCGGCTCGAGCAGCAGTGCGCACTCGCCGTAGTTAAGTGTAAAGCTGTCGTTGTCATCATCGTTTTCCATATCCGTAGTGCGGAGGACGACATGCGGAACACCGTCAGAACCACCTTTAATTTTTTTCACTACGCACTCACAATCACCACAGATGCACCGTTTCTTCTCGTCGAGATAGATATTGTTTTCGTCGCTGGTGATTGTATAGCCATGGACGGTAGTGGACCCTTCGCCCACCATGAGAACACTACGAACATTTTCAAGGCGTAGGATGAACTTGTCGCCTACCGAGCACTTAAACTCGGGCTTGCTGCTGTCCATCCATGCGCGATGAATTAGGATGCTGGCAACCTCTTCGGGCGTTGCCTCACGGATTGGCCAGAGTACATCTGCATTGACGATAGGGACCCTGATGTCCTTCGCCGCATATTTGCGGAAAACTGATTCATACCCGATGAACGGATTAAATTCGCGAGTAGTATATGCGCATTCGGCATCAATCTTGATTACCCCCGGTCTGTAGTTGGCATCAACCCCAACATATACCCGGCTTACCTGGGCGAAGTCCGCATCGCCCTTCAAGGCAATCCACTTGCCCGCGAGCTTTTCGTTCATTGCCTTCGCCATGCTTGCGACAATCTTGTTGTCGATACTGGTTGCCCGCATGGCATAGGTTCTGCGACGGCTGTCAACCTCGGCTTCGAGCGATTTGGTCTCGCGCTCGAAATCTTCGAGGTCTTCCCGCTGTGACTTAATTTCCGGCGTGATCGCGTCACGCAAATAATCGTAAATATCCATATCTGAAATATAGCAAAATACTCGGCTTTGCTATATTTCATGGCGGAGGTTTTACAATGATACAACACCAGCTCAAATTTTTCGCCCCGCTCACGTTCACCCGCAGGTCCGACGACGACGAAATCGACCCGCCCCACTGGAAACTGCTCGAAATAATCGAGGAGCTCGAATGCGACAAGGAAGTGTACGCGTTCTCCTGCGCACCCTCGCTCGCCGACTGTCTCCACGAGGGGGACACCAGCAAGGGAAACGTAATCAGGGAAATAACGACCCACGTCAGCGCCCGCGACAAGAAGCTCTACGTATGCTTCACCGTCACCGCGGAAGAAATGGCGAACTTCTACCAGTTCACACAGGAAGTCGTGGACTACCTCGAAGGGCAGATTTCGGACGGGTGGGGCGAGAACTTCTTCCCGGACGTCGAGATTGACCGCGAGGACCACACCGTCCGCGTCAGGCACATCGAGTTCGTCGAAATCCAGGGCATCGCGTTCGACACGAAGGGGAAATACCGCGACTGCGTCCGCTATATCGTCAACGACACCAACTGCGAACTCGACGACCCCTACGAAGGCAAGCTGAAGGACCTCGGCTTCCTCTACGGCTACCACGACACCAACAACATCCTCGGTGAAATGCAGACCGTATGGGAAGCCGCTTCCAAGGACAGCAAGTATGCCGTGGACGCCTTCGACCGGGTCCTGGAAAGGTTCAATTCCCCGTTCAGGCACTACGAGACGGTGACTCCCGATTTCATCCGCGCGTTGGTCAGGTTCATGAAGCCCAAGGGCTGCGAGCGCTACCCCATCGACGACAAGAAACGGAAGCTGCTCGACAAATACGAGGAAACGTTCATCAAGCGCGTCAAATGACATGAAAGCCCCGGCAGAAGCCGGGGCTTGTTGTTTCTCTCTCTATCGGATAAGTCCTACCAGATGCTTTCGCAGGCGAACGTAAACTGCTTCTGCGAGAACTCCCCGTTGCGCTTGGGAATGTAGAGGGACTGGCCGTCCTTCACAAGGTACATGTTCTCGCAGCGCCACTGCACGCCGCTACCGAACCAGTCGGTTTCGTAATGGCAGTCGCCGTTGGTAATTTCGCCCTTACCGAGGCCCTTCTGAGTGAAGTGGAGGGTGGTGTCGTTCGTGGCGATGTTCACCACGACGAAATCGGCACAATGGTCTCCGGCAAATGCCGATGCCGCGACTAGCGCACAGATGATAATGGTATTCTTAAGCATGGTTCTCTCCTTGCTATCTTTTGCCGCATGGCGGCCTTTAAACGTTTCTTTTCGATTGCGCGGATCGGGCGGATGCGGTCACCGGCGAGGATTACCACGTTGCCTTCGAGCACCGTCCTGGTAACGTCCTGCACTTCCCTGCCGTCTTCCTGGCGGGGGACGCCGTACTTGAAGCACACAATCTTGCCCTTGGTAAGGATTTCGAGCGTCCCTCGCGGGGAGAGGACACGTTCGCGCAACGGTTTCAGGGAGTCAAGCAGCTCCTTGACCGACGTCATCGGACCCGGGTCGGGCCAGAAGGTAGCCTTCATTTCGCCCTTCTCGACCAGGAACTCGACCTTTTCAGCGACTTCCCCCTCGCCGGTCCACTTGATTTCACCGGACTGCGTGTCAATAACGCCAGTATTTGACTTAAGCATGGCTGCCTCCAACGCAGGCCGCATCGAACTTGTCGCTGAAATCCTTGCGGTGCTGGTCGAAGCGGGCCTGCCATTCCCACACCATCTGGCGGACGTCGTGCGGGGCGACCGGCACGGCATCTTCGAGGCGGACCGGATATGCCATGTCGCACTTGTCGTCGAGGGAAAGGTAGGTGTCCTCCTTGTTCCGTTCGACAACGATTTCGAGTTCCACGCCATACTTTTCGCCGGTAACCTGGGCGAAGGTGTCGTTGTTGCAGGACACCACGTCCTTTACCTTGCCGTAGCAGTTTTCATGGAGCTTGATCCACTTGCCGGCGAACTTCATCGCCATTTCGTCGGCAGCCGCCACGCCGTCGAGACCGCGGAGCTGTACCGCGAGCTTGCGGAGCTCTTCAATCTTGTCCAGGATGCCCTGGACAGTGATATTGTTGATGAATCCGGCATTGCTTGCGACGCGTTCCCTGCATGCGGAAGGAAGTGCATAACGGATGACTTCTTCATTCGCGCCCCATCTTTTGAGCGCTTCGCGAAGTCCGCGGAGCTTAAGGGCCAGGTCGCGGGAGTCGTCCGGCTTTTCGAGCGCGATGCCGACCATACGGTCAACATAGTCATGGATTTCGAAAATTTCCATGTAATGGCTCGGCGTCGGATACGGGGTGGTGTCGCCTACCCAGGGATCTTTGCTCTGGAAGACTTCGATTGCGGCGAAGCCGAGCGGACCGAGTTCCGCGGCGAGCTCGGAGAGGTTCTTTGCCGGGACACGGCGGATATGTTCCATGATGGTGTCAGGAACCTTTTCGTTGTGCTTTTTGAGCTGAATATCCATTTTGTTATCCTTTGCTGCCTTGCCGGGCAGCCCGTTAGAGAGTTAATAATTATTTCTTGCTCAACCGCGTTCCCTTGAACTTGCAGGGGTGACCCGGCTTGACATTGGGAATTCCGAGACGGTGGGCCTTCTGGGACACCGCCGAGACGCTGATTCCGAACAGTTTCCCGATCTCGGTATAGCTCATCCCGTCGGCAATGTATTTCAGGAAGCGCTTTTCCTTTATGGTGGTCCACGTATCCTGCCGGGACGTGTCGAACCCGGCCTTGTGCAATGCCCGCTGGAACGTCTTGGGCGCGACATGGTACTCGACTGCGAGCCCGCGCAGCGTCCCCTCCCCGTTGCGGTACTTGTCCACCATCTCGGCAAGGACTTCGGGCGTCCCGTTGGTCTTGGTCGGCTCGCCGGTATAACCCAGAATCTTGCGGATCACTCCGATGTCGATACGGTGGATTTCCGGGTATGGCGCCAGCGCGGCCTTTACCTGCTTGGGTGTCCCGCGGAACAGCGGGAGGATGGAGATGAACTGTTCTTCGGTCATTATACAGGATTGTCGATGTCGATGAATTCCGCGGTGACGCCTTCGAAACGGTCGTCCGCCATGCCCTCGAACTGGCCGGCGCCCATGATGTAGTCGGCGAGGAACTGGACACAGAAGATTTCGGAACGGTGGTGGCCGGCGTAGATAATCGCCATGCCGTGCTCTTCGGCGTAAATCGGCATGGATTCGCGGATTTCCCCGGTGACGAGCACGTCGGCGCCGAGCATTTCGGCCTCTTCGAGACCGGACGGGCCGCAGCTGCCGGAGCATACGGCGAACTTCTTGTCGACGGACGGGTCGAGCAGGCGCTGGATGGTTTCCGGGTCGCCGGCCACGTTCCAGCCGTTCGGGAACACGTTGTCGATCGTTTCCTTTGCCGGGCAGCCGTCGAACATGACGCCGATGCCGTCGAGGAACGTAGTGAAACTCAGGCGTCTCTGCGGATCCTCGCACTGGATGAGACGGCCGATGGTAAAGTTGTTGCCCACCAGGAAATGGCGGTCGAGGTGGAGGTGGTAGCCGTAGAGGCTGATGCCGTTCTGGATGAGCAGGCGCATGTATTCGCCGTGGGTACCGATGAGGCGCTTGTCCTTCTCGGATTTCCAGAAGCCGTTCGGGTGATGGACGATGATTGCGTCGGCCTTCTGTTCGATTGCGCGGAGGATGAGTTCCTTGCGGAGGCTGACGCCGGTGACGACATGCCTGATTTCGGCATCCGGGTCGCCCTTGGCGTCAACGAGGAGGCCGGTATGGCAGTAGTCTTCGAGGGGTTTCTTGTCGGACGAACCTTCGTGCACGACAAAACAGTCAAGTAGTCTGGTAAATTCGGATTGCTTCATGCCTGAAATATAGCAAAAAGCGAGAGCCGGGTGCAGGGCTCGAACCTGCGACCTGAGCTTTACGAAAGCCCTGCTCTACCGCTGAGCTAACCCGGCATAAGCCGTCGGCCGGCCTCGAACCAGCGACCGGCGCATTACAGGTGCGCTGCTCTACCAACTGAGCTACGACGGCATATCGGGGTAGCAGGGCTCGAACCTGCGACATCCTGCTCCCAAAGCAGGCGCTCTACCATCTGAGCTACACCCCGGAAAGGATAGTCGGCGTAGCTGGACTCGAACCAGCGACCCCATGCTCCCGAAGCATGTGCGCTACCAACTGCGCTATACGCCGAAAAATTCGTGATGCCGGAATGAGACGAACATTCGACCGGCCGTTTAGAAGACGGCTGCTCTGTCCAACTGAGCTACGGCACCGTAGCGGGACCAGCGGGGATCGAACCCGCGATTTCCGGCGTGACAAGCCGGCGTTCTAGCCAACTGAACTATGGCCCCAGTTATACGGGCAGTGGGTCTCGAACCCACGACTCCCATATTAAAAGTATGGTACTCTACCATCTGAGTTATACCCGTGAATCAAATTCGCGAGGTATTACGTTTTCGTCTGTTCATATTCGTACTCCTT
>RHMF01000131.1_pt1 | contig 29802 bp, 40 predicted proteins | sample 5365151 | NCBI WGS metagenome assembly RHMF01 (sample SAMN10266501, study PRJNA497801) | feces metagenome | isolation source: feces | host: Bos taurus | place: China: Prairie of Fairy Mountain | collected 2017-08-14 | reverse complement strand
AATTTTTCCAATACTAATACATTCACCAATAGTGTTGTTTTTAACATTTGGAAACTGTGAATAGTCTACACAATATTCACTCGCACACCCTAACACATAACCATCTGGTGTTATAGATATGTTATCCATATATCTGTGACAATATAGTTCAGTATCAATAATAACACCCTCATAATCATCAAGTCTATTTTCTATAGTAGTCCCTATATACTTGTTAAAATTTTGTTTGTCTTCTTGTAATCTAAACACGTCCATCATTGCTAGTGACACAATAATTTGAACACCCAAAGTCTTTTTTAACTCCACAATCTCTTCGAAACACTTAAAGAAGTCTTGAGGTAATATAATTTTATCCATAAGATATTCTTCTGACTCACCATAAGGTCTTATAGGCTTGATATAGAAACTCCTAACACCTATTTCAGCAAGTGTTTTAATGAGTGTAGTTATACTATCTGCATTTTCTCTGGTCAAATCTATAGACACTGAAACCTTAATACCTTGTGTTACTAGTAGTTTTATAGTATCTAGTATAAAAGAACCACTGTCTCTGTAATTAGTGTTGTCTAAGGACTCCACACTAATAGTAATATTTGGTTTATAGAAAAGTATTTTATCTAAAAATTTCTTAACATTAACACCATTGGTTATTAAGCCAATATTTATATTTAACTCTCTACACTTATCTATTAAAGTAAACACCTTGTCACTATATAAAGGTTCTTTTCCAAAGAAATCAATATATGTTATGCCATTATCATGTAAGTCTGATATAACTTTAAGCCACTCTTTTATTTTTAAAGGTTCACCAATCATTTGGGTCTTTCCTAAAAAGCAGTGTTTACAAGAGAACTGACAAGCATTGTTTATATATAATTTAGCAGACCTAATTTTACTATCTTTAATACTCTGTACAAAGTCTTTTGTGACCTTAAAGTTGTTATCTATTAAAATATCGTCTGGAATTTTACTTTCAATATCCCCAAAAATTTCTTCTAAATATAAACAATCAGAACACTTACCACAAGGTTCATTACCATAGTTACAACTGTGGAAGTCTTTTTGATATATACCATGAAATCTTGCGAGAGATTTAAGAAGACTACCTTTAGTATAGTGTATAAAAGGTGCTTCTACTTCAATACCGAAATTACTAGAAAGATTATTAATACTCTCCACAAATGTAGGTGAGGTGTCATTATAATATTCCCCCTCTGGGTGTATAAAAGCACAATATATTTTATTAGCACCTATAGCTTCTGCATAAGATAGGGCATATGACAGTAATATTAAATTTCTTAAGGGTATATACTCATTATTACTTTCGCCACCACTTAACACACTATTACTCCAACTAAAAGGTGGTAAAGTAATCTCCTTAAACACAAAGTCTAACTTATCAGCACAACCTTTAGAACACTTTCTCTCGGACTCTAAAGATAGCTGACCATAATTAAAAAATAAATTGTGGATTTGGGAGTTAGGGTTATTACTTCTTACCTCATGTGCTAACACTACACTATCAAAACCACCACTGTTTAATACTACGATTTTTGACATAATAAAGTTCCTCCTTAAATTTGTTAACTAAATTATAAAACAAAACACCTATCTAGTCAATTTTAGATAGGTGTAATTTTAGATAGGTGTTATTAATTAACTTTAATTTGGTAGGTAGCTATTGTTCCATCACTAAATTCAACAGAAAATTGTCCACTAAAAGGACTTGACTTACTTCCTACAACTTTAGCCCCTCTTTTAGCCGCTGACATAGCCTGTTTATCAAAATAGTCTTGCATTTTAGAAACTTCACTAGGGTTCATCTTTAACCCAAAAGCCTTAGTCATTTGTAGACCGCCATTTATATTACTACGAACAGTACTAACAACTTGACCAGTATTAGAAGACTTAGACTCTTTAGATTTACCAAAAGGTGTTGTACTTTCATCTCTATACTTACTAACAGCCTCATTAGCCTTTGTTTTATCTTTAGTTTCTTTCATAAGAGTAGTTGTAGTACCCCTTGACTCTAATTCTTTTTTAATAGCTTTTTGTCTACTATAAGCGTCTCTCCACTTTCCGTCTATTGTTCCGTCTGCGTTCTTATTCTTAGGGTCTGCCAAATACTTTTTGTCTTTCTCATACTGAGCCTCAAGTTGTGATTTAGTCATTTTAGATGTACCTAAAGCACTTTGAACTTCTTTAGTTGATTTACCCGAATACTTTTCAGTATAACCTGTAGACTTCTTAGTAGTAGTACTTTTGGTTTGTTTAGCTTTTGGTGGGAGTACTCTCACGTCACTTGCTAACCCTCGTCCAGTTAAGGCTCTATATTCTCTTCTAATATCTGCCTCTTTAACTTTAGCACCATACTTTTTCTCTGCGTTTTTAATTGCAATATCTAAAGGGTCTTTAGATTTACTTGTAGTAGATTTTGTACCAGTTGTTTTAGAGGTAGTAGACTTAGTAGGTGTAGTCTTTTTAGTAGTACCACTTGATTTAGATGTAGTAGTACTTGTTGACTTCTTTTTGTCTCCATATTTTGCTTTTAATTGTGCTTTCTTTTCATCAGACATTTTTTGACCTTTTAGGTCATCTACTTTTGAACCTATAAACTTTGCTGGACCTTTGGTAATTTTACCACTAGCACCTATGAACACATGGACACCATTAATAGTAACCCAACGTCCATCTGATGAACTTGACTTTTTACTAGCCATAATTAAATCCTCCTTTGTAATTTATGTTATCTTAACATTAGCATATTATAGAAATAAATTCAATTATTCTGTATTAAAATTTACCAAGTGTAGCTGGGTTTGAATAACGTCTTCCAAATGACATTGTGTTATCCTCTGTCTTAGTAGATGGTTGTGGTTTAGGTGTTTTCATACCTGCCACTTTAGCAATACCCTTAACTCTCTCAATCTCTTCATTAGCAATTTCTCTAGCACCAATAATAGCACCTTTATAACGCTCTTTGTCTGCCTTTATCTGCTCTGCTTCTGCAAGTGTTCTTGCGTCACTTCTACGTCTCCACTTTAACTCATCTTCACTTATTGATGTTATCATAATAGTCTACCTCCTTTTATTGTTTTTAGTATTTTTAAGCACTTCTTCAACAAATACCTTAGTATAATTGTCCATATTTTCTGTTTTAACAACTCTCTGTCTTGCTTTAACAGACATAATTACTTCTGCCTCAATATCAGTTGTAGTAAATGCGTCTGCTAGTTTTCTTGCATTATTACTACCCTCTTGAACAAATAATACACCATTTTTCCCCGTTGTTCTTCCTACAGCAGTTCCTTTATCTGTAGACCAAGATGATGTTCCTTTTTGGTCTATTTCATTACCTATTGTGGTTAATTTCTTAAAGTCTTCATCAGATAAGTCACCAACACCCCTGTATATGGTCTTATTAATCTTTGGGTTATCTTTAATATATTGTTCAATGATTTCAGACTTTACAACTTGATTTTCAGTTACCGACCATATACTGTTATTTGGTCTTTCACCATTACTTGCTCTTCTAATTCCACTAGCATTTCTAGCCCAACTATCTAAAGAAGAATATAAAGTAATTCCGTCTTCTCTGTCACTCTCTATAGACCTAATGTGTTTATTAACTAAGTTGGCTGGACCTTTAGTTACAACACCTTTTTCAATAAAAACATGAGTTCCATTTATAGTAACCCAACTTCCATTACTTCCATTCAAGTTCTTCATATCACAACATCTCCTTTCTATAGCACATTTAATAATTTATGAATTTGTAGTTGGACCCTACACTCCAGTCTATCTTCTAAAATCCAATCTACTAAATCACTTCCAATGACTGCTTTTTGGTTCTCATCAAACATAGGACTAACTAAAATAGAAGCCTGTGTTGGATATTTCTTTAGTACACCTTTCATATAGTCATAGTCTTTTCTATCTGCAATAACAAATTTGACCTCATCATTAGATTGTAAACGTAATAGGTTATCAAAAATATTCTTTTCAGATACACCACTACTAGGACACTTTATATCCATCACATATTTAAAGCTACGTTTATACCCCAAGTCTTCAATTGGAACACAACCACTAGTCTCTATGGACACTTTATATCCCTTGTGCATAAGTTCCCAAGTAAGAGGTATTGTCTCTTTTTGTATTAGAGGTTCTCCACCTGTGATACACACATATTTAGCACCCCTATACTTCACAATTTTGTTGACTATATTTTCAACTGAAATCCTTTTTCTCTGACTAGGTGCTTGTGGTTGGTCACAATATGAACAACCTATAGGACACCCAAAAAGTCGGATAAAGATACAAGGAATACCACTACTACTAGACTCACCTTGTATGCTATAGAATATTTCATCATAGTATAACAATATTATACCCCCTCACTAAAAGGTCTAAACTCTGCATAACTTGTAGCTGTCTCCCATAACTTACAAGACACTAAACGCTTGTCTTTAGGTAACTTTGTAAATATGTCAGTGCCAATCTTTTTCACCATAATCTCTGCTGTTGGGTTAGAGAAGTAGTCATTTAGTAAACTGTGGTCATACTTACCTACTGCCACCTCATTAACAATTGCTTTAAGGTCTTTAAAATCTAAAATCATACCACACTTAGGATTAGAAGTGTCAGTCTCAACTCTGCCCTCTACAGTTACTTCTAATTTATATGAGTGACCATGTAATCTATTACAAGCACCATCATAGTGTGGTAAAAAATGACTTGCTTCAAATGTAAAAATTTTTGTTACTGTAATCATTAATATTCCTCCCTATTCTGCAAATATCCAATCTTCTGCTTTTAAGTCTTCTGGTATAAATCCATAAGAGGCTATACAATTAATCTCACTATTAGAAAGTATATTTACTACTACATTAGACTTACCAGTGTTCTTATCTTTTTCAAACTTAATACTGCGACTGTTATTCCATGAAACTCTTGACATAGTAAGACCTCTTTCAAGATATTTAAAGGCTTCTTTAAAGTTCATTCTAGCAACACCACCAAGAATAGGAGTGTTTTCTTTTGTAGCTATTATCCACTCATCTGACATTATATTATTAAGTGTGTATTCAACTCTTTGTGTTTCTCTAATATCTAATACATCTTTTCCAGTGTCACTATCTTTTTCTCTACAGTGCATTTCAATAGTTTCTTTTTCACTATTCCAACACCAGTAACCACCCCAACTTGGTAATTTAACAAATACACCTTGTTTCATCATTTCAAATGCTTCACAAAATTTCATAATATACCTCCTACTGAACTACAATTCTTGCAATCATAACTGTGCGTTTATCACCTTTAATGTCAACTTCATCATACCCTGGTTTAACTAAAAGGTCTAAACCTTTCTGTGCAAAGATACTTCTTGCAGTTGCTAAAGCCTTGTACATCTGGTTTACACTAGACGCTCCAATTGCTCTCAACTCAATATTTCTCTCACCACTGTCATAACACTTCACAATACTACCAGCTGTCTCTCTAGTAGGAGAACTGCCACTAATCATTAATTGTCTTGCTTCATTCATAATACTGCTACCTCCGTTTCAACGATAATTATAAATTTATTTTAGCACCTTTAAAGAGGATTGTCTATCTTTCTCCCTCTCTGATTTATGACTTTACATACAAGTGCTTTAGATGATATATAGCCATAGTTTCTACTATCATAACTATGTTCTCTGTTATCACCCTTACAGAATAGGTAAAGAACACCTCTCTCTTTCTTCATCTTAACTATTCTCTTAATAACTATCTTATTGTCTGTAGGTGTTCTGTATACTACTACATCACCCTTTTTTAATTTAGACTTTAAGTACAATTTAGTGCCAAAAATAATCTCTTGGTCACAATATGTGGGGTACATACTAGTCCCTACAACTTGAATAAAAGGGAATAGGTAGTACAACAACACCACTAATATAACTAAAATCATAAGTAATAATCTCATTTCTTAAACACCCTCTTCCCTATAACTTTCGATTTATCTACAAGGTTAAAGAAGTCCTCAAGAGATAAACACACATAGTCCTTAGATGAGTTATGTTGGTGGAAAATAATAATAGGTGTTCTATCCTCTGGACTATCCTCTTCTGCTTGGGAAATCCATTTAGGTAAAGACCACTGCTTCTGATTTTTACACTCAATGTGTAGTAATAACATTTGCTTAGTGTCTACTATAGTAATATCACCCCTAAAGTCATCAGCTTTTTCTGACTTCTTAGCGAAGCCACCAGATTGAGGTGTTCTCTTTAATTCTACGCCATATCTAGCTTGGAACTTCTTAGCGATGTCACGTTCATACTGACCACCTTTTCTCTTAGCGTTCTTACCTTGCTTAACAAGTTTCTCTTTTTGGTTCTTTCTCTCTTCTCCTATTGTAGTTGCTTTTAGTTTCATGATAATACCTCCTATAATTGCTATAATTATTGTAACAAATTAAGTATACCTTTATTTAGGAAGTTAGTCAATTAATAAAAAAGAGGCAAGACTATAAAATCTTGCCCCTAATTAAATAATTAACTTTAATCTATTCTATTAGCCACCTTATCACATATAGTTATGTAAAGGTCTTTTACTCTTGAGTAACTTGTTAAAAACTCTTTTTCAAAATCATAGTTAAGGTCTTTCTTGTGTTCAATCCAATCAATATACCAACCAGCTTTGCTTATGTCTTCTTCACCATTCTTATGCTTATATCTCCACAAATACTTAAAAGCATTAAGGAGACAAAAATAACCAACTGCTTTATAACCACACATGACTTCCATTAATTCAATACACTCTAAAGAGGTGTTTCCTTTATAGTGTTCTGGACTATTTACATTATCTTTAGACACTTTAATCACTCCTTTTTAATTCTATTATTACTCTCACTTACTAGGTCATCTATTATAAGTCCCATGACTTCTTTCATTTGTGGGTGAGGTGAACCAGTAGTACCTTTATATCTAAGATTTACTATGTGTTGCCACTCTTCTTCTGTAGCTGTAATTATGAGTTCCGTCTTTAAAGAATTTGGTAATACTGTTCTTGCTTCTTGAGGTGTGGAACCTAAGTCTAAAAGTATGAAGTAAGTTTTTTCAGATAGTTCACACTGTTCTTTCCACATATTATACACATACCCAGACTCCCAAAAACAAGGGTCAATAACAGTGATTTCTTTACCAAATTTGTCTTTACTGTAGTTACAGTAACGTGTACTTTCTTGTGCAAAAGAAGCCACTCTATGTCTTACAAACTCATGTGATACACCTCTATCACACACAAATTTAATAGTGTGTGTTAAGTGTTTAAATAACACCTCTGGAAGATGTTTAAATAAGTTTATAAATGACCCTCTGGTATATGCACAAAGGTCTCTGTGAATAGTATATTCTTTAAACATATAAGTATTGTCTTCTTTAAAGTCCCCGAACACAACTGGATACATCATACTAAGACCATTTTTCATATATTTTATACACAAACTTGGATAGTCTTTTTTAAACAAGTCATAGAATGAACGGAAAGAACCAGAAATAATGTTAGTACTTCCTTTATGTGTAATATTAAAATACTTAAGTTGCTCATTCTGTTTGTCCATATCTTTAAGAAAGTCTTTCATAAATTTTGGAGAAGTAGTGATGTAAATATGCTCATGCTCTAACATAGCCATATGCTCTCTTTTAACTAAACTCTCCACAAACTTCTTGGCACTATCTGTAGTAATCTTGTCTTCTGATTTATAACAAGTTCTTCCTACTCTTTCTATAAACTCATATGGTAGTACATTGTGTTCCATAATTGAAGCACTAGGTTTAATAATTTTCATTTTTACTATCTCCTTTGAACATTGTAGTCTCTACGCTCATTTTCATAGTCACCAGTACGTCTACTAACCTCTCTACTTAACATGAAAATAGCTTCCTCTATAGATTGTATATTAAAATTTAATAACTTAATTTTATTTCTGTAGTCCATATATTTTTCATAATATGGGAGAACATCTGGGTCAGAGTTGACCTCTCTTTCTTTAGCAGTTTCAGATAGCTTAGTACCTAATAACTCTCTATATCTACTTTCACTGGCAGACATATATTCTCTTCTTGCCTCTTCTGCAAATAATTCAGCATAACCCATCAATGTTCTCAAGTACATTTTCTGCTGTGTAAAAGCATTGAGGTATTCACCTAAATCTCTGGCAGACACCTCTGTGATATTTTGTGGGAGTGTGAGGTAGTCTTTATCAATATGGAGGCTACCACCATCTTCACTAGGCTTAAAGAAATCAACACCTTGCTCTTCTAATTCACTATGCACCTTATCACAATAACTACGTTTTTCTTGTAACACCTCTCTTGGGTTTATTTTTTTAGATGTTACCGACTCTTCTTTCTTTTTTACTTTTAGTGACACTCTAATACCTCCTAAACTATCCAGCACTCGTTTTTATAATTGCACCATCTACACATATTGCATGACTTACTCGCACTATCCCTATGTGGTAGTATCTCATTATCACAACACTTATTCAAATATCTATAATCATCTAAGACCTCTTCAAGAATAGGTTCTGTGGTCATATTTCGCTCTAAAACAAATTCCTTTAACTCTTGATTATTCTTATTCTCATATAGGAAAATGACCTTAGTAATAGGCTTATCTGTGTAAAAGAGAATATTATCAGCTAACATATTAAGCATAACCTCATTCTTAATCTTCTGCTCTCTGGTGTACTTTCTTCCATCTCTCATGTGCTGATAATGCTTTTCAAAGTACTTGTACCTATCACTATATGACTTATTAAATTCTTTAACTGTTTTATAGTGTTCATGTAACCACTTTCTTCTCTCTTCTGCACAAAATAGGTACACAAGACCTTGTTTCTTATGGTCTTCTTTAGCGTCTCTCAATTGTCCAAACTGGTTGTCATTAATACTTTTTATTTCAAGAATAGCAATCTCATCTCCCAAGTCTAGGAAACCATCAGTGTGTCCTTGAATATTATAGTCATCATTGATAAGTGGTACTTCGTCCATAGCTAACAACTCCATATCTAGTAAATATGTTTGTAGTCTCTCATGGGTATATGTACCATTGTCAAAGATACGTTGAGTTCGTGGGTCAATAGAACCATCTACTGTGTACTGCATACGCATATAGTAATTGGCTCTATTACACTTACCTGCTTGTGAGGGAGCGTTAACATTTACTGCTCTATCATTAGGCTTGTTAGCCTCTTGATATAAGTATCTGTCAAGAGGGGCAGTGACATACCCCTCAAGTTTCATTGTTTGAAACATAGATTTAATACTCATTGGAGTCCTCCTTATTTTCTCTTCGTTTCTTTCTACAGTCTTCACACCTAACAAAAGGTGTAAGGTTTTTACTCAAACACCATTTGATAGTATTTGCTTCTAGTAAAAAGTCATTTCCACAACTTACACAATTTCTCACTTCATCTTCTAAAGGTCTATCATCTGTCTTATAAATATATACATGACCTTTAATATTCTTAACATTTATCCACATATCTCTTTTAGTCTTTTTTAAGTAAGACCTTAAAGATGTTGCACAACTGTCTGGTTTTGAATACTCACCTACCTCAAATTTTACTTCCATAACTTCTTCATTACTATCTGCAAAAGTGTCTACTAATTTACACAACTTAGTCCTTTTGAAGTGTAATCTTGAGTCTATCTCCATTATTTCTTCCTTTGTGAGTGTCTTTAATTCCATTGCTGTGTCCTCCTTAAATATTAAATTGTTTTTCAAAATCGCTTTTCAACATTAAACATAGCACATTATTCTTTTTTCCACAAATATGAATAACTCGCATACTTGTGTAGTCTCCAAATTCATTACAACCTAAATCACTTATTTTAATTCTTACAGATTTAGGTATTTCTTTTACTGTTATTCTGGTGTCAATATTCATATCAAAGTCTTGTGGTCTAAACACCACAAATCTTATTTTGTCTTTTAGGTCTATCACCATAAGAGGTGTTCTTAAGTGGTCTCTTATGGCTTCTTGTTCAATCTTCTCCCACACTGTAGCAGTGAGGGAGTAGTAGTCCTTTTCAGTGGTCTTACATTCTATGAGGTAGTCTTCATTCCTAACGTCTGCTTTCATGCCCCACAAAGCACCACTGGCTACAGTGACTCTAGCATTAAAGTCTTTTGCAACACTTTTCTCCTGTTTCTGTGAACGTCTTTTTAGTGTTTTCAATCTAACTGTGACCTCCCATGTTTCTTAAATAGTGTTTGTTGTTTAGTCTTAGAAATTGAACTAGGACTCCACTTTACACAATATACATTGTTATCTGTTACCACCATGTCATACTGCAAGACCTCTTGGTTCTGACACATCTCTTCTTTATCACCACTTGCTTGATAGTAATAAACACAATTAAAACATGACCTTGTGTATTGGGAATTTCTAGCAAGTCTTTCTCTACTCTCTTTATAACCTCTTGTGAATAGTGGCTTACTCATTCAATCACCTACTTCTTCATAAGTTCTAACACTTGTTTTTCTAAATCATGAATAATATCCTCATTACTCTTGATGTAATCTATTAACTTGTCTTTACCTTGAAACTTGTTGCTTGGGTCAGAGGATAAATAGAAGTAAGAACCACTTCTCTCAATAAGACCAAAAGACATAGCTTCGAGGATAATAGATAAGTAAATATCACAGAAACCTTTTTTAATACTTGCATTATTGTTATCATCAGTGTACATATCAAATTCACCATGACGACCAGATGTAAAGGTCTTGTTCTTCTCTACTTTGTATTTAACTACTTGACCTACTTGAGTCTTGTTGTCACCTGTACCCTCAAATAGACTGTCACCTTTTCTAAGTCTTATACACACTGATTGTGCATAGTCTTTAGCTTTTCCCCCAGGGGCAAACTCTGGGTTTCCATAAACACCAATCTTGTCTTTTAGTTGGTTAATACCAATAACAGTAAATGGCATTTTACCCTCTCTCTTAAGTTTGTTGTTTTTAGCTTGGAACTTTCTAAAGAACTCACCTAGTAACTTAGGTTTAACACCCATCATAACAGTTTCGTCCATTTCACTCTCATACTCTTTCATTGGTACAAGTGCCTCAATGGAGTCAATGATTGCTAGTTTGATATTATCGTCTTCCATAATATCTAAAATCATCTGTGTTACTTCTTCAAGACCAGTACTTGGGTTATACATGAAGAGACTCTCATCAACCTCAAGCTGATTGAAGTACTCTTCTGTGTTAGTCCCCTCTGCGTCACAAAATGCAACTACCTTATTAAACTTCTTTTGAAACTCTCTCACCATATGAATAGTAGTGGTGGACTTAAAAGAAGAGTAAGCACCTTGTACTTCAATGTAACGTCCAATTGGAATACCACCACCTAGTGAAATATCGAGTGACGGAATGGAAGTACTAAATCTCTGCACATTGTACCAATCATCTTCTGGTTTCTCTGCTTTAGGAAAACCTCTCATTAAAGCATTTTCTCCATACTTCTTAGCACAATCATCAATTACCTTTTGTAGTGACTTCTCTTTTTGTGCGTCTAGCTTTTTTGTAGGGGTAGTGACCTTTTTAGGTTCTGTCTTCTTAGTTGTCTTTTTAACTGCTGTCTTTCTAACCATTGTTTTCTTCCTCCAATTCACTTCTGATTGTTAAATCGCCTTCCTTTTCTAGCTGATTAACAATTGCTCTAGTTATGAAATCAGTTTGATTATCCCCTCGTTTCTTTACATGAACACCCATTCTGTCAAGTAATAACTTACTTGTTACAATAGTAGTCTTATCCTTTGCTGGTTGCTCTATAGCACTTCTTGACATTAATTATCACTCCTTTCATAAAAGTAATAAAGTCATACTTTATTAAAAGTATGACTTTATTATATATCAAATATTAGATTTCGTCAATTATATCTAATCTCCCTATTAAATTAAACCATGATTTTCTAAAAACTCTTTTGTATAAGTATATTGTTCTGGAAGATTTTCCTTTATATCATCTAAAGTAAATCCAGTCTCTAGTAAGTCCATAAAGAAGTCTAACTCATCAATATTATTTTCAATAGCATTTTCAAACCTAGCGTCTAATTCAGACCTCAAATCATTGTCCGATTTGTCTTCAATAACTACATTGTTTTTGTCTCCTACATATGTTACTACAAAGAGGGCATTATTACCCTCTTTATGGTGTAACTTTATTTCAGCATTAGGGTTACATTTTTGTAACTCCTTAATCATTCTTGATACTTTCATAAATACACTCCTTATTTTGCTTCTTGATATGACTTAAGTCAAATACTTAGCATAAAAAATTCTTGTGGGTCACTTGGCTTCTTGATATGACAATCCTGTGTCATAGTCTGCTCTTAAATACTTCACTTGCTTTTTAGGGTCTTCACCAAAAGGACGTTCCATAAGGTGTTTTATAATTGGTATAGCTTCTTCAAGGTGTTCCTCTGGACACTCAAATACCAATTCGTCATGGACTTGTATTATCATTTTACACCTTAACTCTTTAAGACGTTCTTCATCAGCTATCCTTATCTGTGCATTGATAGTAATATCTCCTGCTGTACCTTGAATGGCACTATTTACTGCAAGTCTCTCACAATAACTAGACACTTTCATGTCCGAAGAGTTAATATCTGGTAGTCTTCTTTTACGCCCTAAAATAGTGTACACATATTTATTTCTATGAGCAAACTTTTTCTGACTCTGAATAAACTTAGCAACACCACTGTATGACTCAAAGTATTTATCAATAAATGCTTGTGCTACATCTTTACCATTCTTACAATGGTATGCTTCAAGATATTCTTTAGCACCTAAGTCTAGTGGTGAGTAGTGGTCACTTCTTAAGTTCTCATATAGAAGACTTGCTCCACCACCATACATTAACAAGAAGTTAATAGTTTTTGCCGCTTGACGTAAGTGTGGATATTTCTTCTTACACTCCACTGGTGTACAATCTAAATTAAACATATTAACTGCTGTTGAACCATGTGCGTCATCATCATTGGCAAACATTTCAGTTAAGTTCTTATCACCACTAAAGTGTGTTAGACACACCATTTCAAGGTTATGGTAGTCAACTGCGATTATGTGGTTTCTCTTACCAGTGACTTCATCTACACTACCAATAAACACACTTCTAATCTGGTACTTGTCTTCTTCCTCTGCTTTTGGCAACTGTTGTAAATTTGGCTTAGAACAATTATGAACACAAACCTCAGAAGCTATAAAGTTATGGAAATCTTCAATTTCTAAATCATAAACGTGCCTATCTCCAACACTTGTAACAGAAACTATATTGTGGTTATAGCATAAATCTAATCTATTGATTGTGTTTGCAACTTTAGTTCTTCCAATATTTAATTTTCTTGAAATAGCATAAGGAACACCTTTACATTCATAAAAGGCTTTAATGAAGTCTTCGTCACTTACCTCTCTGTATTGTGTTTGATATTCTCCAGCCACTTTCTTATAATCAAAATTTAACTCTTTACATTTCTTTTTAAAGGTGTTAAAGTCCATTGGAATTTCTTGTATTCTACCTCTTGCTTCTCTGACCATTATTTCAAGTTCTTTAGTGGTTACATAAGTATACATAGGGTGTTCTGAACCTCTTAGTACTCTATGAGGTACTTCATGGAAAGTGTGTGTATCAAGTTTACCACTTTCTAACAAAATATTAGTATGATAACTTGTGTGTTCTGCCTTAGTCATTAAGGTAAGATTAGATATAACATTATTACTTGGGTTATGGTCTATGTGATGTATAGTAACATTTTTATCAGTACTACCAAATACTTCTCTTTTAATAACAATTTGTTCTTTTTCACAAAAACCATTTAAACCATAAAGTCTTGGTCTAATTTCATCACTCTTTCTTAAATGAGTGACTCTATCACCTTTACTTAAATCTTCTGCTTTAACCCATGAACCGTCTCTTAATCTAATCTTATGGTCTGGTGTACAAACAAGACTACCTAAGGAATGATTACCTTGACTACTCCAATTTACTGAAACACAAGGTCTAACACCATTATCAATAACATTTAACACTTTTCTAATTCTTACATTACCCTCTTCATCATAACAGTAAACTAAGTCACCTACTTTAACATTTTGTATAGGTTTATCTTCTCCAACACATTTTATAGGAGTGTCTTCTGCAATACAAGAAAGTCTACCACTATCTGTACCTATCTGATTAAAACTAGGGTGTGCTTTACCATCTTCATATAACTGCTCTAAGATACCATCAACAAAGGCTGTCTTTAATTTAGAAAGTTTTGCATACTCTAACATATACTTACACATTTCAACACCTTGTTGTTTTCTTTTGTTACTCTTCTTATAAGTCTTCTGACTTAATCTCCATATAGCGTCACTGTCTGTACTTGGAGAACCACTTTTTGTAGTAGCTATAACACTAAATTTAAAAGAGTGGTCTAAGAGTGTGCTATTGTTAGACTTATAAACTCTACCACGTTGGTCTACACTATAACCTTTCTCTTCTAGTAGGTCATAGTCACCCTCATCATGTGCTTTTTGTAAATACTTAGGTAACTTTGATATATCAATGGCTTTCTGCTCTTTTTGATAACCAAATAATAACTCTGCTTTCTGCTGACTACTATTGATATTAAATTCAACACCTGCAAGTTCATATATTTTATACTGTAAATCGTCAAGGTCTTCTTGCATTTCTTCACCCATACTTTTTAACTTATCAATATCTACAGTAACACCCTGTTCTTCCATTTCAAATAACACAAACATGAATGGAATATACATCTTATAGTATATCTTATCCATACCATCTTTAATGAGTTGTTTTTCATAACCTAAACAGTTACACCATGTATAAAATGCGTCTGAAATAGCATATGGAGCACCATCTTCAATCAACACTAAATCAAAGGTGACTTTAGAGTTAGCTTTGTATCCAAATGCTTTCTTAACTTCGTTAGGAACTGTGTCTGTGGTCTCCTTAAAATGGGTCTGAGAAATAAACATCTTTTCAGTAGTATTCTCTTTCAAACCATTAGGTGTGTTCTCATCACATAACCATGACGCTAACATTCCGTCAAACACATCTCTGGTCTTGACTTCAATACCTATTCTCTTTAAAACGTGCAAGTCAAACTTTACATTCCAACCATATAGTCTTAGGTTTGTTCTTGCAAATATAGGTCTTAAATACTTTACTACCACATCTATAGTCAACTGTTGGTCTATGTCTTCTTCTCTTACATGACCAGTTGGTATGTAGTAGCTATCTTCTTCTCCCCAAGACACACTAATACCTACACACTTGAAATTAGAGTTCTTACCTAACGCTTCTAAAGTGTTTGTCTCTGTATCAAATGCAAAGGCTGGTATTGACTCCATTTTATTACATAACCATTTCAACTCACTTAGAGTATGAATAACACCATACTCTTTCATCTGTGGTTTATATGGAAAATTGTCTCTCCACTCACAAGTTAGGTTAGGTGTTATTTTTTGTGGATTTAGGGGTGTTGGTTTTGCTACTCTTTTTAATCTAGGTTTTTTCTGTACACCTTTCTGTACTTTCTTTAGCTTCAACATTAACACTTCCTTTCAATAAAAATAAGTAGCTTAAACTACATTATCATTATAAGCTACTTATTTGATGTGGTCAAATACCACTATTATTTATTTAACTCTTTCATCATAGCACTACCAGTGTTTATTGAAAGAACAAGTTTGTCTTCTGTCTCCCATTCTTTATTATTGAAAGAACAAACACCAGAGCGTCCTTTTCTAACTTTAGGTTTGATAGTGAATACACCTTTAAATGAAATACCACCCTCTGCACACTTTGTAGCTATAATTTCTACAACGTCATTCATAATACTTCGTGCTTCTGCTTTAGAAATTCCTCTCTGCATTGCTAATGCTTCAACACAATCTTCTACTCCTGCCATCTTATTTAATTTACTCATCTTCAAGTCCTCCTAGTAATTTATAACTATATAAACGGTTTTATATGAGGGCAAGTCTTTTAATACTACACCCCCATAGGTGTTACCGAAAACCTCTTGCTTATTTACTTACTTTCTTTAAAAGAGATTTAGCCCTAGGCTTTACACTGTTTTGTGCGTTCTTGAATAACTTCTTACCACCTTTAGATAATTTCTTTCTCTTAGGTGCTTCGTCTTCGTCTTCGTCCTCGTCTTCATCATCAACACTGATAAGTCTACTACGTTTTGTGTCTTCCACATCATCATCTTCGTCCTCATCATCTTCTGGAGTGTAGTCCTTAGTTAACATTAAGAGTTGGTCTTCAACGATATTCATAAGAGAGTCCATTGTACCGTCATAGAGGTCTCTTAGCTTTTCTGGAAGTAACTGCTCAATCTCTTTTTTAGTTAGTTTCTCTTCTTCACCACGTTCAATAGTGTAAGAAGTTTGAGTCCCTTTTCCAAGACGAACGATAGTAACATCACGATTAGATAAACCATACTTATCACTAATTCGGTCAAGTTGTGAAATGACTTTCATACCTTGTATGAATAAGCGAACTTGGTTTTTACCTTTTTGTTTCTTACCATTGCTATCAGTATACTCATATTCACGTCTATCGACAACAAGATATGCACCCTTGTATGTAGGTCTATCACCATCTTCACAAAGTGAACAATCGTCACCAGTACAACAATACTGTTCATATCTGTCACCCTTTTTAAGGTTGTGTTCATAGAAATTCACTGGCTCTTCTGTAAGAAATCTTAAATCAGCTTCGTCCCCATCATCTGATAAGAAAAATCTCCAAAGTTTTTTACCAGCGTTCTCTCTAGCTTTGTCTTGACGTTCTTTTTCTGCTCTACTCGCCTCATAACCCCTTGCGAACAATTTTCCCATAATCTCTCTCCTTTCAGTAATAAACATATATCCATAAATTCTATTTAATTATAGGACTTTCTTATATTAACACAAAATAAGGCTATTGTCAAACTCTTACAGTCTTTTACAATCGCTTTAATCTCCTAATATTCACACCTCTAGCAGTGTTTAACATAGTATTTATTTCTTTATCAGACCAGTCACATACATCTTTTCCATGACTGGGATAATCTACAATCTTAAACTCAATTTTATTCTTTAAAAGACCTCTTGCTTTTTCTCTTCCCTCGAAACCTCTATCATCATTATCTCCCACCCATATAACACACTCACAATTAGCACATAACCACTCTGCTTGTTTTTGTGACAAGTCATTAGTCATAGTTGCATAAGTGTTAGTATGACCTATTCTGTGCATACGGATAGCGTCTAACTGACCCTCTACAAGTATAGCAACACCTTTTTTCGGCTTTGCTTTATTTAAAGGGTACAACACTTTACCACGTTCAAACTCATTATAGATTTTATATCTCTGATTTTTCTTTCTATTCTTACTAATGTAACGTCCTATAACACCAGCTAAAACATTGTCTTCATAAAACACTGGAATAGTGATAGTCTCATTGTCAAGGTCACGTCCTATCATAAACTCTTGCATTTCTTCTTTAGTGAAACCTCTATCAAAGAAATAACCATAAGTCTCTTTACCACTCTTAAAAGGTGCTAACTTAAATTTAGGTAGTTCTACCCTCTTTTCGTCTTCTTTAAGGTATACATTTATAGTCTGCTCGTATCTTTTGATGTTTCTAGTCTTCTTTCCTATCTCATGATATTCTAGTTCATATCTTAAGGCTAAAAACTCTCTAGCCTTTCTCTCTGCTCTTATCACTGACGCTATATTTAAGTCACCATTTGACTTGTATTTAATACCAAATTCTTCTGGCTTAGAGTGTGCTAGGAGTTTGGCAAAGTCACCTGCAAAGTGGCAAGAAAAACAGTGACATACTTGTTTCTCAACACTTATACCCATAGAGGGGTTACTTTCCCCATGCACTGGACAACACACTAACTTTTCACCTTGTTTCCAGTAGTTGGGGTTACTAGTGTCTATATAGTCTAAAAGGTCATCTATTTGCTCTTCTGTTAATTTAGTACTCATGTCACACCTCTTTCAAAAATAGACTAGGGTAAATCCCTAGTCTATACTCATGATTTTATCATTGTCTTCTGATGAGGACTCTTCACCCTCAAAATCATCATTGGCACTACTTTCAGAGTAAATACCTTTAAAGTTCATGTGGTCAAAATCCCAATTAATGATTACTTTACCTAGAACACCCTCACGTTGCTTTAACACTTTTACACCCATTTCTCTGTCATTTATCATGATTTCGTCTCTATATAGTGCTAACACATTATCACTATCTTGTCCTATACTTTGAGTGTACATGATAGAACCTAATTCTGGTCCAGTCTTCTTACTAGTGTTCTTATCTGCTTGTGAGTTTATTACTATTGGTAAGTGCCAATTTTTTGCTGTCTTCTTAAGGTCTCTAGTGATGTGTGTTACTCTCAACCAATCGTCTTTAGCACCTTGCTCATCTTCCATAAGATAAGCACCATCTACTAACACTAAATCTGGCTTTTCTCTTTCAATAACAGAAACCACACTTGAGATACCAGTGGCTGTCTCTATGATAAGTGGCTCTAACTTTGGTAAGTCTTCTTCCAAAAACTCAAAGTATGTATTCTCTGTCTCTAAGTCAAGATTACCACTTTTAAAGTTATTGTAATTAAAATTACCATACATCATACCAAATAACATAGCTTCAAATCTGTCTTGCATAAGTTCGGTACTCATTTCTGTAATGAAACACACTACTTTATAACCATTTAGTTGTGCATATGCTCCTAGTAACACTAAGAACCATGTCTTACCAACACCAGTTCCAGCAATTAAAGTAGTTAGTGTTTCTTTAACAAGACCTTTAAGAATATAATCTAGGTGTGGTATACCAGTAGATATACCTATCATACCTTTATTCTTCTTACGCTCTAAGTATGCTTGTTTTCTGTCATCAGTGTTTTTAGTAATGTCTACACTGCTACTCTCAACAATCTCATCTTCAATTTTCCACACACCTTGCTTCATTAGAGTGTACGCTTCTTCTGTCTCTCCGTTATCGAGTTTCTCTGCAACTGCTTCTGTAATATCAGCCATTCTATTGTGTTTGGCTTTAGTGCGTAGTTCTTTACACCAATATAGAAGCGTTTCATCAGTGCCTACAGTGTCTATCCCCTCTACACTGTGAGACTCTAACTCATAACTTGGAAACTTCTGTTTTATGACTCTAGGTGTTGGTATTTCACCTGTAGTCTTAAAAACCTCCTGTATATAGTGATATACTCTCCTGTTGTCTCCTGTTAAAAAGAATGGCTGTATCTGTTGGTCTTTAAGTAATTTAAAGTCTTTACTCTCAATCAACTTTGATATAAAGCCACGCTCTACACTATATTGCTTTACTCTCTTCAAAGCGTCTTACTCTCCTTTTCAATACAGTATTAAATTCATCAACACTAACAGCAAACCTACTGTTAACGCTCTGTCTATCTAGTATATCATCAGAAACATAATAGGTCAATTCACCAGTATTCAACATCATAGTGACCTCTGATATGTTTTTTAGTACAACACCCACTTGGTTAAAAGGGAAGTCGGCAAGGTATCTCTTAGCCTCTTCTGTATAATTTTTATCATCAATAATAAGGACTACTGTGTATTCAGTATTCCAATAAATATAACTCATTAGAGATTTTACTTTTGGGTCTATCTCAGCCCTAGCTGTTCTACCCACAAAGGCATTAGCTATCTTATCACCTATAGAGTCATCTTTATAGTGTAATAAATTGTTCTCACATCTAATGCCTATTACAAAACTTCTTTGATTAGATATGTCTCCATGCAACACTTAAATTCCCTCCTAACTTTCTACATTATTACACATTAAATTGCACATTAAATAATTGTTATAGTCCTCTTGTGACACATAGTAATGAGGATAATACCCCAATTCTGCATTACAATTATAGAATTGGTACTCATTTACTGTCCTATCAAACTTATTACTCTCATATTTACAATTAAGTATAGATATTTCTACTGGAACTATCCAATCATAGTCACTAGGAACTCTAGTAACTACATAACTAGACACCCTACATGGTATCAGCTTTATTGTACAACCTAAGTTGTACAATTTTCTAGCTGTTGGTTTAGTTAACTTTACATAGTCTTTATAATTCACCTTTAAATACCTCCTGTCTCTTGTCTTCACTGTCTATTAATATAACAGTCATGTTACCATTAATAAGTGAACAGATACTCGCACCATAAAGGTTCTTAAGTGTCTGTGGTGTTAAATTGGTGCATATAATAGTCACAAGACCATGCTCTTCTCTATACCTTAAAAGGTCTTCAAGAATAGGTTTAGCAATCTTACTGTCAATCTCTTTACCTATCTCTTCAAGCACAAGGAACTCAACACCTTTATACTTGTCTAATAAGTCTTGTTCTATTACATCACGCTCATCTTTACTAGCACCCCAACTTTCAGTGTAGGCACTTATATAAGCACTGAATGTAACTCTCCTACATGAGTATCTGTGTTTATACATTTCCTTAAGAATGAGGCAGGAAAGAAAGCTCTTTCCTACACCATTACTACCTATGAAACATATACCTTTATTCTCTTGTATATTGTCTTCAAGATTTTCAATATAGTCTTTAATAAAGTCTTTAACATCTTTTAAGGACTTTTTACCACAAGTGTCAAAGTCTTTTATAGTTTTATCACAAAACCTTTTAGGTACTCCCATCATCACTAAACTGTTGCTACTTACATTAGTCCTCAGAGGTCTCATGTTTAAGTCCTCCTACTAAGCTATTCCACTCTTCTTCTGAAACTACCTCGGCTTTATCCTCATCAAATATTGTCAACTGACAAGGAAATTGATAAGGGGATAAAGTCTCATGTCCATTCTTACACACATAACCCATTTTTATTGGGTCAGAAGTCAAGACTACACCCTTTGGATTATCAAACATCTTCTCCCCACACTCATCACAATACAAACATAACTGATACATTGCTTTCACTGGTAACTTTTTAATCATTTTTAAATCCTCCTAAATTTTCATTAAACTTTTCATTATACTCTTCCACTAAGTGATTTATAATAAAAGTCTGCTTAAGGCATTTATCCTTTAACTTTCTATGTTTAGCTATCTCTCTATTAATAACTCTTAACCACCTTGTTTTACATATTAATATAAATATCTTTTTTAACATCTGTAACACTCCTTATAACTTAATACCAATACTAACATCATTATTAATATTAGCTGTATTTTTATCCCACTCATTAAGTTTTTTATTACTCTGACTTTTACTCTTACTTTGTGGTATATATTTATCGTCTACCCACAATTTCATGTCAGCATATATGGTATTTACCCACCCACTGGCTAACACATTAGGACTTAGTCTGTCCTTTTTTAAATAGTCTTGTTCACTCTCATACAAAAATTCTATCATACCACAAATTTCTGCAATCTCATAGTTAGTCTTAAGCCTTTTCATAATAGCCATATCTTTTTGCATATTACTAATTACATACTTATAACCTTGCTCTTGTGCTATTTCTCTAAAATAATAAACAAGGTCTCTGTTGCTTAACCTTTCTATGCAATTTTCAAGGTCATTATACTTTTTCAAGAACACCTCATAAGGGGTAACTGTTGAGGTATTTCTTTTTCTTGTAGGTGGCTCAACCTGTTTAGGTATCTCTTCACTCTGACCTCTACTACTTCTAAACTCTCTTAAAAAAGACTTTGTGTTTTTAGGTATCACACTCTAGCACTCCTTTCAATTATGAAATTTCATTAAACATTATAGCATAAAGTCATAAATTAGACAAATAAGACCTTGATAGCCTTATTATGAACTATCAAGGTCAGTAACCTTGTTAAAGAATTTCACGAATGGTGTTTGGTGGAATATAATCGCCTCCAAATACTTCGTTATGTATAACTCTAACCCTATTAAATGGTTTTATTCTTTCAATACTTATAATTCCCCTATGAATTTTTGCATGACACGTTGGACATAAAATGATAAGATTATCGACCTCATTGTTATTTCTATTACCATTTAGGTGGTGTACATCTAAAATAACTGGGAACTTTAATAATTTAGTTCCTTTAGTGTATTGTAGGTCTTCCTCAAAACCACAAATATGACACTTCCAATCATAATTTTTAAATGCTATACGTCTATAACTTTGGACATTAGTTGATTGAGTGTCTCCCTCATACTTTTTCTGTCCTAAAGTTTTACAATCAAGACTACAATATTTTCTACTACCATAAGCATTAAACTTCTTTCCACACTGTTGACACACATGGATATTCTTATTCACTGCTCTTCTAGTATCAGTAATTAAGCCAAGGTCTAACAGCATATGATTGAATGAACCCCATTCATTTATGAACTGTTTAACACTAGGTAAGTCTGTTCCTTTAACATTTGAAAAATCAGATTTCTTTGGAACTCTTCCATGTTCATTATAAAAGTCCCTAACAATCTTTGATAATTCTTCCTTAGTATATTTAGGTCTCCCATACATAATAATCACCTCATAAATATACTAACATAGTTACCCAAAATTTGTCAAGGACTCTAAGAACTTATGTTAATTAGTCTTCTCTATAAGTTGCCACAATTTCATTTAATTTTTTATCAGCAATTCTTGTAATTCTATCATAGGCTGACTCAATAGTTTCTCCCTCTTGGACACTGTCTGTCAACCATGTGTCTACCCTTAGAGAATTATAATCTTGCATATTTAAAGTTACTCCAATACTAACACCAACTACAGGTGTTGCACTGTCAAGATGTTTTCTTGAATGTTCAGAGGGTTTACCCTCTTTTAGTGTTGTCTGTAGTTTTGAGTTACCCTTTGTAACTGTGGTGTTCTCAACTGCCTTTTCTGATAAAGATTTTTTCAACGATTTGTTCTTCAAATTTGCCATAATAACTTCTACCTCCTAAACTCTTAATCTTCGACAACTAAACCATGTCTGTGAGAGTCTTTTATTGTAACACTTATAATAAACTCTTTATTTTCAAGAGTCAAATTAGTAACTTTACCCTTATCATCAAACTTATTAATGTGGTAACTTGGGTCTAAATTAAACTGTTTTGACACCAAATTAGTTGCTAACTGTAGTCTTCTAGTGTCAGCACTTTGTAGTGTGTCTTCTTCCTCTGTCTGTTTAATTATCTTTAATTCACCATCTGGGAGTACCTCTGCTGTTACTGTTTCTGGTGTAGTATCGACTTCTTTCTTCTTACTTAACTTTGCCATTCTCATTGTCCTCCTTTTTAAAGAATAAGTCATTAACCTCTTGAAACTCTATATATAATCTCTTGGAAAATGATGTGGTGCTAACTGCTTTGCACCCTTGCATAATTTTTGCTTTCATAGCACACCTTACTATAGCGTCAATATGTTCTTTGGAGTAGAGACGTTTCCCCTTTTGTTTAAATGGTGTTGGTGGTATTATTCCACCTACTTCCCACTTTCGGATAGTCTGTGATGTTCTACCCAAGGCTTCTGCTACAACACCTATGTTATACAGTGTTGTTGAACGTCCTGTTATTGGTGATGTATATGGTATTTCTCTACCCCATGGAGTCTTTTCGTATTCTCCCACTATTTTCTTCTAGCCACTTTAGCTGTAGACACTTCTACTTCTGTCATGGCTTCCTTTTCTTTAACAAGGACTGAATAACTTACAGACTCCTTTGTGAAATCTTGTACAGTGTCTAAAGATATTCTCTTCTCTTGCACTGCTTTCTCTAATCTGTCCTCATTAATACTCTTAACTGTCACTACGTCTACTACATCACCCAATCCCATAGACTCTAGTGTTTCTACTGCTTTGTCTTGGTCAATCTTAAATGACTTTCTTGCTACTTTACCCATAACATGAGTGTCATTCTCTAAATAGAATGAACCTTTGTCATCTTTAACACCAAACTGTTCAGCACCCTCTTTAATTTTATCAGCTAGTGCTTTTCTCTTTTCCTCTAACTGTTTAATCTGTGCTGTAAGGTCTGCATACTCTTTACCCATTCTGCCAATATCATCAGCAGAGAATAAAGGTGTTACTTTTGTTTTAGTAGACTTCTTATTTGCTACTCTTAATGTTGCCATAACATTACCTCCTAAAGTTTTTAGTTGGTAAAAGTTTAACATATATTGAATATTATGTCAACTATTATAACCTCTGCTAAACGGTGACTTCTTAGGTGTAGACCCTACTTTTGGGTCAATTATAGTGTACTTTAATTTTTGGTATACTGTTTTCCTAGTAAAGTAGTGATTACTTAAAGAATAACACCCAGAGTATCTTATGTCATATACTATTACTGGATTTAGTTTACCCTCTTTTCTTCTTCGCACACGTCCAGTAGCTTGTTCTACATTCTTTTCATTGTTTACAGAAGACACTAAAAACTCTACTTCCCAAGACTTCACATTTGTACCCTCTGTAGCTTTTGCATATGTGGCAAGTGTGACAAGGACTTCTTTACTCTCTGCCTTTTTCATCATGTCTTCGGACTTCTCTTTACTGTCACCATAGTACAATATAATTTGGTCTTTAGGAATGTACCTACACAAGTGTCTGTAATAAATGTCAATGTGTTCTTTTTGAGTAAATAATGCGATAATAGAATGACCTTGTTTGTAGTGTTCCATAATCTTTTTACACACCATTACTTTAGTCTTAGCACTTCTTACCACCTCATCATCAATTACTAAATAAGGCACTCTAGGTCTTTTCTTATGTGGAATATCCTCTAAGAATTGTATTTTGTCTGGTAACTCACCAAGGTCAAAGTCATAAAAGTTAAACACTTGATTATTATACACAAAGGGTTTATACCTATGATTACTGTCTAACACTCTCACTTCACTCCCACAAATGTCTTCGTCATGTTGTGTAACAATGTGTTTATAACAGATACCTCCAAAGAAGAGGTCAAAAACAAAGTCAAGACCATCACTACGTTTAGGGGTAGCAGATAGTCCTAGTTTATATTTGCCATTAAATTTATCAACAATATTAAAGATATTTAGACCTACATGGTGACAGTTATGAGTATAAACTCCATTAGCAACAAAAGAATGTGAGTCCTCAACAGTGAAGTCGTAAACAGTATCACTATAGCCACAAGGACTAGAACACTTAACATCACTCAAATAATAATCACCTACAAAACGATTTTTATTTTTATTTGCCTTATTTCTTTGTGTTGTCATTTTTCTATCAATAAGGTTAAAATTATCCATAAACTTATTAAAGAAAACTCCACAAATAGACAATCTATAAACATCATTATGACCATCTTTTCTTCTTATGTGTTGAATATTACTCAAAATTCCGAACTTCTTCAATAATATAGAAATTCCTTGTGCAAAGTCTTCTGAACAAGTGCTAAAATTTATTCTGCTACTCTTCCCAACACTTAAATCACCCTCACAATTAAAACAAGTCTCAATATAAGCCTTAATAGAGTTAAGAGGTGCAGAATACATATACATTGGAACTTCAATTATAGCTGACTTTTTACCACTAGGTATAATCTGATTTAAGAAACTTCTTACATTAAGGTCTGTAGTCCAATAAGTAACATTCTCTCTACTATCATTAGAGAACTTTAATTCAGCACCGAACTCTTCACAGCCCTTTGACATTATGTTATAGTAATACTTTCTGTCTTTTTGTACATTAACTTTTATTCTATTTGAATTATGGTCTAAATGACCATCACACTGTATCATTGCAATAAATCTTGCTAAGTCCTCTGATAAATCTATTAAAGTGGTGTGTGGTATAGAAACCTTTATAGGTATCATATATTCATTGTTTAATTCTTTTATAGGTCTTACCTCAAAATCACTTTCAGAATAAACAGTGTGACCATTGTGTGACTTCTTGACACACCAAGTAGGGTGTGTAGGACTTCCTTTTAATATTGAATGTGAACTTTCTAACTCCCATATCTCTGATTGTCTACTAAATTTATTTGACACTTTACCACCAAGAACTTTGTTATTATTGCACACATTTTTTATAGTCTTAACACTACCATCTTCTTGAACTACTAAGGTGTTTCCTACTAAACATTCGTCTTGAACTATAAGACCAAACTCATTAGTGTACTTACTTAATTCTTCCTCACTCATTCTACTTAAAGTTTGTACTGTAGCAATGGTGATTTGGCTACCCACTTTTCGGCTTTTTGCTTTAATAAGACCTATATCAATGTCTTCTCCAAAACACAACTTAATGTCCTTAGTCCAACCCACTACTAGGTCATCTTTGTGTACTAACACTAGTGTTTTCTGTCCTAATTTCTGTGCTATATGAAGTGCAAGAATACTCTTACCTTTACCAGTAGGTAACTGAATAATACTTTTCGGATAGAGGTTATTAACTTCATTCATATAGGCTTCCTCTGCTCTAATCTGGTCATTCCTCAAGTCCAAATTAAATTTAGGATATTTTACTTGTACTTCCTCTCTTTTGTCTTCTATGGTCATAATTTTAGTACTAACACCTAGAAGTTTAGAAACATCAACACCTATAGGAACACTTAACATTTTCTTTCTCTCACCATTTTCAGACACACTAAACTCATCATAATAAGTTAAATAAGGTGGTATAGAAATATATCTGCTACGTCCATATTTCTTAGCTTGTTTATACTTAGGATTGTCATAAGTAAGTGTTTCCTTTACTTTGTTTCTCTGCTCACTTGTTAAACCATATATGTCTTGTCTATTGGTCTTGACTATTTTCACGTTGTCTTCTCTCCTTTCTCTTTTCACGTCTGCGTCTGTTTATCTCTTCCTTATTAGCTTCATAATAGGCTCTTTGATATGCCATCTTTTCATCTTGGTGTTCTTGGTAAAAGTTCTTTTGATACTCCAACACCCTTTCTCTGTTTGCTCTGTAATACCTTTTCTTGTATGCTACTCTATCTTTTCTGCCTTTTCTTTTTGCTTCATACTCTGCATTTCTGGCTTTAACATATGCCTCTTTGTCTGGTCTGTTATGTATATATCTTTGCATACCTAATTCTGGTATAACTTGTGGTTCAAACTCTTTCTTTAAAGCCCTTTCAAACTCATTAGACCTAATTCTCTCTTCCATAGTCATATCACTATCATTGATACAATCACTAAATTTACACTCTGAACACCTCATATCACATACATTCATGCTATGACCTCGTTTCTACTTTAATTTACTTGTAGATTATAACACATATTAAATAACAAAGCAAAAGACCTATGTGGTAAGCCACACAGGTCATTTCCTCTTAAATCTGTAATATAAATTATTTAATTAATTAATATATATATATATATATTTATATTACAGACTTAATATACCTTAAATCCTATACTTTTTTAGTGTATGCTAGTGAAATCCACCCAGCTCCAGATTTTAATTTACCCCACTTAGTAGAGCCATTCATAACTTCTGCAACAATAGTATACACCTCATTTTTATATATCTTAGACACTGCACTATAATTAGTTCCAGCACCTTTACGAACATTTAAAACATTTGCAGTAACTTTAACCTTGTAAGAGTTAAATTTGCTAGAGTTAGTGTTAGTAGGTGGTAATGATACAGACTTACCTAAAAGGTAACTTGCTATACACTCTGCTTCTAATCTTGCTAATTTATCAAGGTTAGTGTTATTTAGTAACCATGTTACTGCTCTAGTGTTAGTGTGGAAAGAGTGTTCTAAAATAAGACCAGCTACATTCACTGAACGTGAAGCATGGAGTACGCCATAGTAGTTATCATTTAACACTCCATCACCATCTTTGTCTTTATCAGACTTTCTAGTTAGTACTTTGTAACCTTGTTTTGTACACATAGTCTTTGAAATGAGTGGGGCAAGTAAGTTAGCAACTTCCTTACTAACATCATCACATTTAACTTTAGTGTCATTCACTAAATGATACACTGCTACATAGTCCACATCTTCATTCATCTTAGTCCCAACTGCGTTAGTGTGGTTGGAAATAAAAAGGTCACACCCCTTAGCTTTAGTACCTCTTGAATAAAGTGATAAGTCTTCACTAGAACTGTCTCTAGTTGTTACTACTTCAATACCTAACTTTTCTAGGTACTTTTTTTGAAGTATGTGTAATTTCCACATTACTTCACTCTCATAGTACTGATAATTTTTAGGACACACATTATACTTACCAAAATGTCCTGCGTCAATACATACTACTGGTTTAGACATTATCTTCACCCTCTTCCTCTAAATCTTCATCATCTGTATTTGGTGTTTCTTCGGTCTTTTCTTCTTCCTCTGATACTTTTACTGTATTATTTATCTTTCCGTCATCTAAAAGGTCTTTACACACGTCAAACCATAACTGAATTACTTCTCTTAATATTGCTTCGGTTATGAAAAATCTAAAAGGACTGGGAATAGCACTTCTAGCCAAGTTTACTACATACTCAAATTTCTGTGTGTTCTCTCCTTGTTCAAACTCATGCTCTGCTGTAACAAAACCTTTGTACACTATCGCACGAATTTTCTCAAGACCCTCTGTTTGCATTGCTTGGATAAATAAAGTGATTAGTAACAAGATTAGTAACACCATAAAAGTGATTGCCATTACTGGGTTACTTACAAAATAATTATAGACATTAGACATAAACACTACCTCCTTACTCTATAGCTTTTTGATAATCTCCCACTTATACATCTCTGGTTGAACTGTGGTATGTACAAATGAATTGTCACCACCATGTTTCTCATATTGTTCAATGAGGTCTTTTAAAGACTCAAACTGCATTTCCGTACACTTTTGTTCATGTGTACATTCCCTGTAGATACGCTCGATTTTCTCCTTAATCTCGGCTCTTTTAGTCTCTGAATTAATCTCTTGAATTTTAAGAACAGTGTCCTTTAGTTCTGATATACTTTGTGATTGATTATTCATAACCTTATACATTTCATCACGAATTTTTCTTGAGTCATCGCGATATTGTAATAACTCCTTGTCTCTGTTCTGTTGGTTCTGTTTTACCTCAATACTTAGCTTCTCAATAGAGTTCTTTAATTCATAAACAAGTGCATGAAAACTTTCTTCCTCATTCTTTGTATTCCTCCACTTGTTTAGTATCTTCATTAGTTTTTCCTTTTGAGTAATTACCAAAACACTAAGGGCAGTTATAAGGAAAATGGCAAATAACAGGTCAGTACCAGAAACTTCTTCTAAAAGTTCTATAATTGACTTGTTCAATAGTCTTCTCCTTTCTGTGTAATAAGACCTACCAATATTCATTAGTAGGTCATTTATCTGGTTAGCATAGCATATTATTTCACAACCACTTTTATAATATTGTCAGATACTCTTTTTATAACTCTGTAAGTACCATACTCATTTTTGTCAGTTGATGTTGCAATACCATTGTTTGCACACTTACAGTAACCATTTACTTTACAAGTACCATCATCATATACAGAAAGTACTCCAACCATACCTACTGCACTCCATTCTGGTCTTTCTTCTCTTGAAATGTACTTTAAGTCTGGGTCATACTCTGGATTTTCTCTCCACGTAGTACCTGTCTTTGTAACTGTAATTTCTTCACCAGTTTCTTTATCAATTTCAGTTTCAGTATACTCAAATGTTTCATCTATAAGTCTACCAAAGTCATCTAAGATATATCTATTTTTCCAACATTCATCACCATTACCAATAATAGCAGGCAATCCACTGACAATACCTAGTATA
>RHMF01000130.1_pt1 | contig 29899 bp, 50 predicted proteins | sample 5365151 | NCBI WGS metagenome assembly RHMF01 (sample SAMN10266501, study PRJNA497801) | feces metagenome | isolation source: feces | host: Bos taurus | place: China: Prairie of Fairy Mountain | collected 2017-08-14 | reverse complement strand
CAAGAGGAATCCGGAACAAGGCAGATGCAATGCAGTTTGCCATCAATGCCACAATGAAACACAATGGATGTCATGAGTCATCGGGAATTGATTATGATGAGGCAGAGAAGTTGTTCAACTTCATTTGTGAACATGTGGAGTTTCCGGAGGAATCAACAAAACAGGTACTTGGACAGATTCTCCCTATTTTAGAGGAGATATTTGGTGGGAATCCTTATGACCTTACATCCCAATTGAGTAAACTCAAGGTGGAGAATTGCTCTGAATGATTCCTGTGAGGTCTAAATGTTAATTCGTTTTATTAAAGTGGTCTATTTTGACCACTTTTCTTTTTGGCATAATCTGTGATTTGTCCGGAGTAAACGGACAGACAATGAGAGCAGATTTTGAAAGAATAATCAAGGCAGTTGCTGATGCAGCAGACTTGAATCCCTGTCAAATCCTGTGCAGGAGGAGATTCCCGGAAACAATGGATGCAAGGTGGATTGCGGTGAAATTGTTGAGAGAGGCAGGATTCTATTCATCACAGGTTGCAAGGTTAATGAACATGACTACAAGGAATGTGAACCACATCATTTATTCTGTGGAAATCCGGTTGTCAAACAATGACAGGTCTCTTGAGTATCTTTTGGAAACATCAAGGAAACACTTAGGAAACATCAAGGAAATATCTTCTGATTGTGGTTGATGAATTGCAATGTTCCTCCATGAGTGCAATGTCGCACTCAGTTAAATATAATGTTATATGGAAAACACAGATGGAGGAAGATGGGGACAGAACATTGCTCTCTACATCATTGCAGCAGTCATTGTTTTTGCCTTGTTCATGTGGTTCGTTCATTCAACTGCCAAAGAAAAGGCAGAACTTGCTGCAGGAGTACAGGGTGTTGTCAGCAGGGTGAATGCTCTTGAACCTGCAGTGACCGCAAATGGTCAGAACATTTATCGCATCAACAACACTCTTGCACAGACAGTTCAGGGGGTTCAGTTCCTCAAGGAAAATGTTGATGCAATTGATGGTGCGGTATATGCACCTGTTTGCGGAGGTCGCAGGAGTTGCGGATGTGGTGGTACGGAGAAATTCCGCAAAGAGTCAACCTACACACTTGACTCAACCACTCTCACAGAGGTTGATACCTGCAACAACTAATGTGTTATGGGAGGAGAGGTCTTCTCCTCCCTTTAATTTCAACAATCATGTTTGGTTCAAAGTCTGACAGAAAAGTTCCTGTGTTCAAAAGCAGAGCAGAGGCATTCAACTATATGTTTGCAGAGCTTTATGAGAATGGTGCAGACCCAATCAATGCTGCAGAAAGAGCAAACTCCTTTGCAGACATCATTTCATCAAATCTTGGTCTCCCTGTAGAGCCGGAGAAACCCAAGAGTTTCATTGAGCAGGGTGTCAATATGGTGAAACAGGTTGTGGTCATCAAAAAGGAATATCCGGAGGTGTGGGACTTGGTTGTCGGAGCAATCGGTGGTGTGATAGGGGCATTTGCAGGAACAAAGGCAGCACTCCCGGATGAGCCGGAGGTTCAGAAAGAACCAATTGACTTTGAAAATTTGGAGGGTGCATAAAATGGGATATAGAAAGATTTATTTTGCAATAGATTGCCGGAGTGATGAGGATGCACAAAAGGTGCAGAAAATTGCAGAGGATTTAAGCATGATGTTCAGCTTGTCAGCAAAGGACATTATTGCGGTTTATCCTGCTATCAAGAGCAATTCCGGACTGATAAAGACCTCAATCAAGACTCTGTCAAGAGAGGGTCTTAAGGGTGTGGGAAAGGTTGTCTCCTACATGTTTGCAAACTTTAAAAAGTAAAGGAGTATGAGCAAATGTATTGGTGATTGTGCAAGGTGTGAATTGCCTGTGGACAAGAATGCATGTTGTGCATATCAGACCTTTAAGAATGTTCTTGAGCTGAAATCAAGGGTCAAGGCATTGGAGGAGCAGATAAACAAGGAGTCAGAGGTGGTTCAGTACAAGACCATTGATGACCTTGATGAAAGTGAAACAAGTAAATAAGGAAAATTATGGATGAGATGTTAAAGAAAAAATTCAAGGACATGCTCCTTGAAAAGAAAGATACTCCTGTGGGACAGGCAGTCATCTTTTCAATGGTTGGAATGCTTGAGAATGACCCAAGATTTGAAAGTCTTGCAGAACTCTATGATGGCATTGAGCAGTATCACAACTTTATGACAGAGAAAGAGGCAAAGAAAGTTGTGGATGGCTTTGTTGCCTTTGATGGTTCAAGAGGTCAGAAATGGAGCATGGATGCCATTTCTGATGAACTCAGAAAGGTTGGTGGAATTCCGGAGGAAAGACATCATTACAACAAGTGGATGCTCTACACAGTCATGAACTCTGAGTATGCTGATTATGGTGGTGTTCTCACTAAGTTGGGAGTTCCACCACAGGACATGCCAAAGGCAATTTATTACATGGCACTTGCCAAGATTGATGACAAGGATGCACATGAGACTCTGAGAGAGTATTATGGTCTTGAGTAATCCTGTAGTACAATTGTAGTACAGGAATTTTGGGGGATTAGAGGGGATTCAGAGGGAATTCCCTCTATTTTTTTATATTCCCATTTATATCCTCCTGCAGTCTTTGTTTTGCCTCTGCAACATTTGTTAATCGAACCGGGGTGTATTCGTGTCTGCAATGCTGCATCTGTGATGCTTTTAAACTCATTTATATATTTTCCACCTCCATTCATTTGAATGACAGGTTTACTCATTCTAATTGATATTTTCAGCCTTTTATCTTCTGTAAGAGGATTTTTGCTATATGGTATTGACCCGGTTCTTTTCCTTTTGGCAATTGTTGCAGGATTCATGAGATTTTCTGCTTTTGTACACCATCTTAAATTCTCAATTCTGTTGTCTGATGGAATTGAGTTTATATGGTCTATCTCAGGCAAATTATTTGGATTAGGAATCCATGTCATTGCTACAAGTCTATGAACTGTCCTGTTAACATTTTTGCCTTGATAACGGAGGGTTATCATGTAATAACCATGTCGGGAAAGAGTCATCTTCATTATTTGACTTTTTCCTGTTTTGCGATAATTCACACATCTTATATTGCCATATGTGGAAACCTCATATTTTCCATCATATTCCGGTATTTCTCTCCATTTTTCCATGATGCAAAAATAGAGAAAAATTAAAATATTTGCAATTTTTATGTTTATTTTGATTAAATAATTTGGTAAATCAAAAGATTATACCTATCTTTGTAAGGCAATCAGATAAGGAATCTGTTTTGTGAGTCAAGTTTCCAACTCGGAGTGTGAAACAAAAACCTACCAATCCTAAATGTTATGAGTTTTAGAATCACATTTAAGATTTGGAAATTTAGAGTGAGCTTTGAAATAGCACTCTAATCCAAAGAAAGAGGGTGGGCTGCCACCCACCCTCCATTTCTTGGTAGGTGCTACAAAGATACAAAATATTTTCAATGTCGGATGACAAACATGCACATACCTACGAATCCGGCAGAAGTTTAACAATTAAATCTTTATACAATGAAAACAGAAGACTTTAAGAATTTAGAGAGCTACATCGGAAAAGATGTGAAATTCACTTATTTTATTCCATCAGCAAACAGGGAGTCAGAGGGTATTGGAGTGGTAGTTGGACAAGGTAAGGGACATCTTTCAGAGCATGTTGTTATTGGTCACAGAGGAAAGGATGTTGCAATCCATTATTCAAGAGTTACCTTATTGTAATCAACCGGGAGGGGCAACCCTCCCATAAACAGAACTATCATGGGAACAAAGAAGATTTATGAAGTAATGGCATTTGACAATAGTGAACATGAATCAGACCCAACATTGTCTGCAAGAGAGACATCAACAAGAAAGATTGATTTGCTCAAGATTGCAGTGGATTGGTCAAAGAAACATTTCAGAGTGGAGGTGAATTTGCTCTATGTGCATGAGGATGATGAAACAACAATTGAGGGTGATGAACTGATTGCTGCATGGGAGAATGGAAAGAAAACCACAAAATAAGGAGGGTGAATCATGGCAAGTGGAGGAAAGAGAGAGGGTGCAGGAAGAAAGACTCTTTCAGACCCAAGAGACAAGAAAGTTCAGATAACAGTCACAATCCACCCTCACACCAAGATTAAGATTGAAACCTTAAAGGAGTATGGCATCAAGATTGGAAAGTTGGTTGATGAGGCAGTCAATGATGCAACAAAGAGGTGGGTGAATGGAGATGACTTGTCAGAATTAAAATAATTGCTACCTTTGCAGTGGATGGAGACATCCATTCACTGTATAAAGATTTGAGAGAGGGTCAGAGTGCGTCTGATTCTCTCTTTTTTTTGCAGTTGTTGTCCATATGTTGTCCAAAAAATAAGCACTCTCAATCGTGCTTATTTGGAAATTCTGCAAAAAACGGCATTCTACGCACCTGTAAGGCATAAAAATTGACTCCTCCTTGTTTCACAACAGAGAGGAGTCGCAATTCTAACCTAATCTTTAGTGAAAAATGCCTCCTGTGTGCCTGTGTCCTTGATTCTGATGATTGGAACAGATTTTGCTTTTCATGGATGGCAGGTGCATTGCCATCTATAATTGCAATTTTTGTCCTATTTTTGTCCAAAACTTTATACAATGATAACTCTCAAGGCAATTGTCATCCCAAACAACAGGAGAAAGGATGGAACTTATCCGGTCAAGATAAGAGTCACCTATAAAGGTGTGTCACGAAGACTCGCAACTGCAATGGTCTGCAAACCTACAGACTTGACAAGGTCACTCAAAATCAAGAATGCTGACATCCTGTCCCAAGCGGACAAGATAATCATTGGAATGAGAAGTGTCATCAAGGAAATATCTCCGTTTGAACTGGAGACCAAGGATGTTGATTGGGTTGTCCGGAAAATCAAAGACAGATTGTCCGGTGAAAAGTTCAGACTGGATTTCTTTGAGTGGTCGGAAAAGTTCCTCAAGCAGAAGAGCCTGTCCACAAGAAAGGCATATGAAAGAGCCTTGAATGCTCTTGAAAGGTTCTTGGGTAAAAGAGAGCTTGATGTCAATGAAATTACAAAGATGATGCTCTTGGACTTCATGGATTATGTGGATGCAGAGCCAAAGATGCATTTCAACAGGAAGACAAGGGAATGGGAAAAGACGGATAAGGAAAAGGTTGCAAAGGCATCCTCTTCCATTCATCTGATGAAGCTGCAACACCTGTTCAATGCAGCCAAGGACAGGTACAATGATGAGGATGCAGACAACATCCGGATTCCAAGGTCTCCATTTGACACAATAAAGAAAGTGTTCCCATCCGGTGACCAAGCACAGGATGCATTGCCAAGAGAAGTCATGCAGAGGATTATCAGTGCAAAGACGGACAACCCACAGATAAGGGTTGCACTGGATGCTTTTATCGTTTCCTTTGGTTTGATGGGGGCAAACCTTGCAGACCTGTATCTTGCAAGTCCTTTTTCGGGGAGCAGGTGGATGTATAACAGGGCAAAGATAACGAGCAGAAAGGCAGAAATGAGGGTTGACATTCCTCCTCAAATAGAGCCTTATCTGCAGAGGTTGCAGGATGGTGGTGATGGTCAGTGGTGGTTGCCGGAACTGCACAGAATCGGAGCAAAGAAACATACCTGCAATGAGAAAATCAATGACAACCTCCGGAGGTGGCAAAAGGCAAACAAGGAGAATGGTGTGGAGGACTTCACATTCTATGCAGCAAGGCATTCATGGGGACAATATGCAAGAGATTTGGGGCATGACCTTGCATCGGTCAATGAATGTCTCTGTCACAAGGATAATCTTGAAATAGGTAGGGTTTATGCATCTTTATCGTGGGAGCAAAAGAATGACATCAACAAGGCGGTGATTGATTCCTTTGTTTGGGAATAGACTTGAGACAGACTTGTGACAGACTTGTGACAAGTTTTGAAAATGACCATAAAAATATGTTTGAAAAAGGATGTAAAAATATGTAACATTTACAAGTTGGTCTGTATTATATTTTATATAGAATAGTTCTACCATTGGTTAAGTTAAACAAGAAAGGAGGACTGCAGTGATGCACTCCTCCTTGTTTCGTTTATGATGGGATGATTTTACTCTTATCCTCGTTCATGAAGATGATGTCTATCAATGCAAGAATTTTCAATGGGTCATCCTCCAGTTTCCTTGCCTCTTGGATGTCATCTTCTTTGATTTTCTCTGTTACAATTTTACTCATATTTATATATAATTATGAAAAAGATTTCATAAATTATTGTATAAAGGCTTTAATAGTTTGGGACAAGGGATGCAGTGATGCATCCTTTTCTTATTAATAGACCTCAAATGTTAGGTGGTCAAGAATGCGTGTCAGCTCTGATTTATTGGTATTTGAAGATGCTGCATATCCGTCAGCATGAATGGTTATGGTGTTTTTGGCAAACCTGTATATTCGGAATTCCTCACCATAGATGCTTTCTATCTTGATGCAATCTCCCTTTTTGATTGATGTTGTAATGTCAATCAGTGCATCCAGTGTCTGCATTGCCTCTTTTTTATCTTTCCCAAGTGGCAGAATCATAGAGTCATCAAATTGGTTTGTAGTGGACATTGTAAGGTAATAAGTACCATCATATTTTAAAGTGATGAATCCCATTCTGATAGACAGCAATGTTTCTGTATTGCTTTTCCCTTTGATTGTTATCTGTGCATCTGCTATCACAGGTATCATCATGACAATGATGAAAATCACGAACTTTTTCATAAGAATATTATTTAAGAGATAAAACCATTAAAACACGATACCAACCATTTATATATTGTGTATCAATCCGGAATGGCTGATAAGCCGGATTGAGAGAAACACATTCAATCTGATTATCTTCATCTGTCTTTCTGACTGACTTGATGACTGCACCATTGGGTGTGTCAAGGACAAAGACCTTTCCCCATTCAATGAATGCCTTTTCATTTATCTTTTTGCAGATAATGACAGAGCCGGATGGATATTCCGGTGACATGGAGTCACCTGTGACCTGCATTGCAAAGTCTGCTCCTCTGATTGGTGACACCATCCTTTCACAGTTATATGCCTCCACTGCATCAGCAAAGTCTGCCAATGTTCCTGCTCTTGCATCAGTTGGTAGAACAGGAATCATTTCTCTTGGAACATCCTCCTCTGATTTTGGTTCGGCATGTTGTGTTAATGCAGACTTAACTTTTTCAATGAGAGAATCAGTCAAATATTTTTCATCACCATTCTTTGCTGCCGATAGAACTGACCTGTTGATTTCAAGAATGTCTGCAAAGTCTGTCCAATTCTTTATGACTTTCAAACCTTTTAATGTGGTAAATGCGTGTTTGATATAGTCCTGTTTGTTGTATGAATTCATATTTGTTGGAATCTTGTCACATTTTTCGTAAAAAATGTTGTAGTTGTTGTAATTTGTTGTATATTTGCACATACCTACAAACAAAGGTAACAAAATATTAAAAAAATTCCACAGAAAAATGAGTTTAAGGGCACAGATTGTGAAAATGCGAGTTGGTGAACAACTGACTATCCCGGTGACCGATTATGGTTATACAACCATCCGGTCATATGCAAGTGACTTGGGGTTTGCCTATGACCGCAAGTATTCCGCAAAACGAAATAGGCAGGAAAGAACTTATACAATAGTGAGGCTCAGATAAAGTCAGTTGTTATCATGAATAAAAATCTCCAAACATTGATGACCACATGCATTTCCATTGGAACTGCACAGACCCTTGTCTTGATGGGTGTTCACTCCGGTGAAATCTCCATGAGGAAAGCGAGGGATGTATATGGCAAGTGGTTCACTGATGCTGTCAATGATGGGAGAATCTTTCCATGCAGGGTTGAAAATGGCAGAGCCGGAACAAAGTGGTTCAAGGTGACAGACATCCTTGCACTCAAGGCTGATGACATTGCAAGAGCAGAACTTATCTATTAAATCTTTATACATATGAAATCAATTTTAATTGCTATCGCAACAATTGTTGCTGCCTGTACACAGGTTTGTTGTATCGGTCTGAATGGACTTACACTCATCTCTATTCCTATGACCATTTATCTTGGTCTTTTGCTTATTGAAAAGGTAACAGAAAAGGAGGAAAGGGTATGAGTTGGAAATATGCTGCACCTCAAAGATGTGATTTTGACACAGAAGAGGAATACCAAGATGCAGTGAGTTATTATGAGGATGCTGCAGACATGTATGCTGATGAATACATGGAGAGGGTGAGAGGATAATTTCTTAAGACTTTAATCATGGAAGAAATAAGGCTATTGACAAAGGATGACATTGATGTCAGAGTTTCCAATGTGACTGACAACAATGGGACAATAAAGGTGATGCTCCTGCTGTATAAGGATGCAAGAGTTGACATGAAGATTCTTGATGAATTATACACTCCTATGGGATGGAAGAGAACACATAAACTTATTGGTGACAGATTATATTGTTCTGTGGAGGTTTTTTGTCCGGAATTAGGTGAGTGGATTGGCAAGGAGGATGTTGGAACAGAATCTAATACAGAGGCAGAGAAAGGACAGGCATCAGATTCATTCAAAAGAGCCTGTGTGAATTGGGGTATAGGCAGGGAATTGTATTCTGCACCAAGAATATATGTCACACTGAATCAAGGTGAGTATTACTATGACAGGAATAACAGACTCAAGGTCTCTGCAACATTCTCTGTCAGCAGGATAGAGTATGATGTTAAGGAAAGGGTCATCAAGGAACTTGACATTGTTGACAAGAGAGGTTCTGTCCGTTATTCAATGACAGGCAAGGTTGCTGAACCTGCACAGGCTGCACAACCATCACAGGCGGTTCAATCAAGGAGAAAGGCAGCAAGCAGACCTGCACAACCTGCTCCATCAGCATATACACCAGTTGAGCAGAGTCTTTTTAATAAGATGGTTGAGAACTATGTTTATGGTGTTGCTGCCAAGGATGGTGGTGACTACAGGACTGCATGGATAAACTATACACATGCAGGTGAGGCAGAGGTTGCCATCTTTGACAATGCTGTGCAGGAATATATGAATGCATGTGGAATCCAATAACTAAAATCTTTATACAATGAACAACAATGACATTAAAGCTGCTCTTGCAGCATTATCAGAGACCATGTTCCTCTTGGAAGAGGAGTATATGGAAAACGGTGGTGAAGTTACAGAATACACCACAACAATGGAGGCAAACATTGAGAGATTGACAACCCTGTTGACAACAGAGGGTGTTGACTCCCTTGGCAGATGGCTCAAGGCAAAGGAAGACCAAGTTAAGTCTCTTAAGGCAGAAAGGGATTCTGTTAACAGACAAATCAAGTCCTGTGAGAACACCATTGAATACATCAAGACAATGGTCAACAGGGTTCTTGTATCTACAGAACAGGAAAAGGTAAAGGGTACATTCTATTCATTTGCAGCCACAACATCAGAGACTACATCAGTTGACAAGGATGCTCTCAACATGCAGTTCATGGATGCGGTTGAAAAGAAGTTGAGAGGTGGCAAGAATCCTGTCATTCCTGTAGATGTGACCATCACTCTTGGTGCATCCATCAAGAATGTTCCGGAGGGTGCAGAAATCCCTGCATATTATCTCCACAATAGCAAACCATCTGTCCGTTTCACCAAACCAAGAGCATCAAAGGAGGATTAGTTGTTTTACAGATAATGAAGATTCTATATTTCATTACAAAGGATTCTGCACAATCCGGATGAGAAATTTAGAGGGTCTTCAAAGTAGGAGACGGGGTGCAGCCTGTCTTTGAAATGGAGACCTTATTTTTCAATATGACATATAGAAAGTTCTACTCACAGAAATTCCAAATCACAATCCCAACGGAATTTGACATCCATCATTTGGACTTTAACCATGATAATGATGATATTAAAAATCTCCTATTGTTGCCCAAAGAATTACATGAAAGACTGCACAAGGCTCACAGGGAAATGCGAATGTGGGAAATCAAAGCAGATGCAATAGAATCATATAGTAATCTGACTTTAATCAAAGCAAGTATGATGAAAGAAATGAGTGAGGTTTTAATAGATGTTGCTTATTGGTTAAGGGTTAAGGAAATGGAATTGTTGCAGATTGGGGGTGAATTTGGCTACAACTATAATAGTTTTAGAAATGGAGGAAAGAATTGTTAAAGGAATATGGATTCCTATTGAGATATGGGAGGCACAAGACCTCTCATGGAATGAGAAAATCCTACTCATGGAGATAGATTCTTTCACATCACAAGGAAAAGATTGTTTTATCTCTGATGAGAGAGTTGCAGAAATGTTGGGAGTGGGTGTTCGGTCAGCAGGTACAATGGTGGCAAATCTTATCCATAAAGGATATATCAAAAAGACAAGATTTGATGGTAGGAGGAGATACCTTGAATCAACACTTGCAGAGCAGGTCTGCAAAATTTGCCGAGCAGAAACGCAAAATTTGCCGAATACTTATATACAATCTACTTATATATCTCCTACGGAGATAAATAATAATAAGGGCAAGAGGTTTGATTTCAAAAATTCACTCATTGAGATTGGGGTGTCTCCGGAGGTTGCAGATGACTGGATGCAGGTTCGCAAAATGAAAAGGGCATCAAACACAGAGACCGCATTTAGGAGAATCAAGAATGAGATTGAAAAATCCGGACTATCAGCCAATGAATGCATCACCATAGCAGTTGCCCGGTCATGGCAGGGATTCCAAGCGGATTGGGTTGCCAATCAGCAGAGGTCAAGACCTACAGGAAGAGTGTCAGTCCTTGACAACAACAGGATGGTTGCAGAGGAGTTGATGAGAATGGCAAATATGGAGGAAACATCATGAATCAGTTGACAAGCATTCCGGCAGAAAAGGCAACATTGGTTGACATCCGGACAGACAACAGGAGATTTCCAAGACTTCATTCCTACAGGAGAGAGGAGGCAGTTGGACAGATGAACATCATTATACTGATGGCATTCCAGTTCAGAGGTCAACAGGCAGATGTTGCGACAATCACCCAAATGTCTTCTTCCTTGATAGACATCTTGAATGATGATGAATATGGAATAGGCACAAAGTATCTGTCTTTTGAGGAGATAAAGAGGGTTGTGAGGAAGTCTGTGCTTGGACAAGGCAAGGAAATGTATGGGATTTCAGTCTCTTCCATCTTTCAAGCATTGGCAGACTATTGCAAGGGTGAGGGTCGGATGGCTGACAAGGAGGCAAAGGAGATTGCATCAAGGCAGAAAGAGTTGAAGATGTCTATTGTTGCTCCGTTTCTGCAGGGATATACTGGGGAAATGATGCAGAAATCAAGGACAATGTATGAATCAGAAAAAACAACAAACTATCCGAAAAATCCTGCAGGAAATCAAGATGTTGTCCAGTGACCTACCAAGAGGTAAACGGAATCAGATTTCAAACAGGTGTGATAAGATAAGTTCAACAATTAGAAAGATGAAGTCATGAACAAGGAACAGAAGTACATTGCAAGACAGGCAATCTTTGAGGCACTGACAGGTGGCAGGAAACTTTCACAGATGGATTGCAGGGAGTTTGAGGTTGAAGATATGAGAACACCAATATCTCATATGAAAGACAGATTTGACAATGCCGGATTCAATCTTCACTCACAATGGATTGAGACTCCAAAAGGCAGGAGAATCAAAGAATATTGGTTGGTAAAAAGAACAATAAACAATTAAACATTTATACACATGGCACTTAATTATGTAAAAGGAATTATCTCTCACATGGGAGACATTCAGCAGGGAACTTCACAGGGCGGTTATGATTGGGCGAGGCAGGTCATTGTCATTGATGTCCACTCTTTCAACGGAACATTCCAAAAGATTGCACTCACCGCACAGAATCAGAGGGTTGATGACCTGCAGAACTATCAGATTGGAGACAGGGTTGAGATTGGATATTCTGTCACTGCAAGAGAGTATCAAGGCAAGTGGTTCAACAATGTTGACCTTGTAAACATCAAGTTCTTGGATGAGGTTGCACAGGCTGCACCTGCACCTGCACCAAGACAGGTTGCTCCTGCTGCTCCTGCAGCACCACAGAGAAGAGTGGCAAGACCTGCAAGGACAACACCACAAGTTCCTCCGGGAGCAAACCTTGAACCACAGGATGATGACCTCCCTTGCTAATGAGAGATAGAGTTTTCACGCAGGGAGAAATTGAATGGCTGACTGAAAATTATCCAATCAAGTCCAATTATTTCTGCAGGACATATCTGCACATCAGCAATACAAGACTGCTGAATAAGGCAAAGGAATTGGGTCTTGAAAAGGTGAAAGGGAAACATTCAGAAGTGAGGAAGCCCAAACCAAAGAAATCTCCTTACTACAAAGATGCTGATGCTCCGGGTGGTTACTGCATGGATTGCAGGAGGTATTGCAAGCTGACATGCAAGAAGACTGGCAGGGAGGTCGGTGCGCTATGGCAAAAGAAATGTTTTAAAGGGAGGGGGTAACCCTCCCACCAATAAAAAATTTATACAATGATTAAGATTCAGATAAAATCAAGATACTTTGGTTCGGTTCTTTTTGAATATGAGAAAGAGAACAACACCATAAAAGACACATTGATTGAGGCGGTCAAGAAAGGTGCATACCTCACAGGTGCATACCTCAAAGGTGCATACCTCAAAGGTGCATACCTCAAAGGTGCATACCTCACAGGTGCATACCTCACAGGTGCAGACCTCACAGGTGCAGACCTCAAAGGTGCAGACCTCAAAGGTGCATACCTCAAAGGTGCATACCTCAAAGGTGCAGACCTCACAGGTGCATACCTCAAAGGTGCAGACCTCACAGGTGCATACCTCAAAGGTGCAGACCTCACAGGTGCAGACCTCACAGGTGCAGACCTCAAAGGTGCAGACCTCACAGGTGCATACCTCAAAGGTGCAGACCTCACAGGTGCATACCTCACAGGTGCAAAAAAAATTCCATATGTACCTTTTGCCTGTCCGTCAGATGGTGCTTTCATAGGTTGGAAGAAAGTCTGTGGTAATCTGATAAAATTGGAGATTCCGGAGGATGCAAGAAGATGCTCTGCTACATCACAGAAGTGCAGATGCGATAAGGCAAAGGTGTTGAGTGTGTGGAATATGGGATTGGAAGAGGAGGTTTCAGAGGTTGTCAATCATGCATATGGTCAAGACACACTCTATAAGGTTGGAGAAATGGTTTATCCGGATTCATTCGATGAGGACAGGTGGAATGAGTGTTCAAACGGAATTCACTTCTTTATCAACAAACAGGATGCAATTAATTATTAAATGATAGGATTATGACAAAGATTAAAACCATGAATCTTATTGTTTCAAAGATTCAAATGAAAGAATGCGGTGATTGGTTCTCACCGGAACTTGCCAATACAGAACCGGGACTATACCTGTGTGAAATGCCGGATGGAGGCATGTTCTTTATGACCAAGAGAAATGACGGATGTGTGGAGGGCATGTGTCTTCCTATTCAAGAGATTGGGAAAATATATGCAGAAGAGGCAGAGCAGAAAGTCTTTGAGAGAATCAAGCCAATTCTTGAAAAAGGGTTTGGGGACATTGAAAGCAGGTTGAAGTCTGTTGAAACCACAACCAACAATTCTGATTGCATCCTTGCTGAATTGGATGAAAACAAGGAAACCCAAATTGCAATGATTGAGGAAAGGTTGGACACAATAAGGAATCTCATTGCAGAACTCCCAAAGCATTCGGAGCAGCAGAAATCAACATTGGCAGAAATGTCAGATGCGGTGGTGAACATCATTAAAGCAATAAAGTAAAATCATGAAAGTAAAGATTAAGAAATTACATCCGGATGCAGTCATCCCTGCATATGCAAAGACAGGTGATGCCGGAATGGACTTGACTGCAGTGTCAATGCAGATAGATGAGTATGGCAACATCTGCTATGGAACAGGGTTGGCATTTGAGATTCCGGAGGGATATGTCGGACTTGTCTTTCCAAGAAGTTCAAACTGTAAGAAAGGTGTCATCTTGACCAATTGTGTTGGAGTCATTGATTCCGGTTACAGGGGAGATATATCATTCAAGTTCAGACCACTTAATGATATGGCATCAACCATCCTTTCTGAAAAAGAAAAGTTTGACAGGAAGAAGACTTTTGCATCCGTGAATCTGAGTGATGAAATGGTCACAACTTGTTATCCGGGACATAATGTCACATTCAAGGTCGGAGACCGTATCGGACAAATTATCATCATGCCATATCCACAGATTGAGTTTGAAGAGGTGGAGGAGTTGAGTGAGACAGAGAGAGGAACACAGGGATATGGTTCAAGTGGAAAGTAAATAAAACCCTAATATCAATTTTAATCATGAACAAATCAATGAAACAGAGCAGACCTGTAGGAAAGCCACAGGCTGCACCTCTCACTCCGGAGCAGAAACAGGAGGCAATGTTGAGATTCTTCACACAGAAGAGAGAGTCATTCGCTACAGGAATCCTTTTCAACCTGTGTCAGAATCCAAGTGTATTGGATGACCTTGATGGAAAGTCTTTGGTTGACACTGCAGTTGAAATGGCTGACTATCTGATTGAGAAACTTTATCCTCTCAAGGAGGAGTCTGAAACAATCAAGGCAGAGTAATCATGAAGTATGGTGACAGACTTGAGTGGAAAGGACTTTGCAAGACCCATAGTGGGATAGTTGCCAAAGGCGAGAATGGTGAACCTATTGTCCGGATGGAGGATGGAAAGTTCTTTCTTCTCAAGGATGTCATAAATTCTCTATCTCTTAAGGTGGTAATGGTATGATTTTTATCGGTATAGATACAGGAAAGCACACTGGGGTTGCAGTGTGGAATTCTGATGAAAGGCAGTTCATTGACATCAAGACCATGATGCTGCATCAAGCACTCCAGTTGGTCATTACCATGTGTCAGATTTGGAAGAGGGAGAATGTGATGGTGCTCTTTGAGGATGCAAGGCAGAGGAAATGGTTCGGTGCAGATTCAAATGCAAAGATGCAGGGTGCAGGGTCTGTCAAGAGGGATGCATCCATTTGGGAGGAATTCTGCACTGACTATGAGATTCCATTCAGAGCCTTGCCACCTGCACAGAGAGCAACAAAACTTAAACCGGATTATTTCAAGGCATTGACCGGATGGAGGGGAAAGACATCGGAACATGCGAGGGATGCAGCAATGATTGTTTTTGGTAGGTAACAGAAAAGTCCAAAAGTATATTTAAGTGTGATGAACAAGACAGAGATAATAAAGGAGATTGCACAGGAGAGGATGGTGGAGGCAATGGTTCAGAACATTGCACACCAAGCCTTGAATGCGGATTTGTCTGACCTCTGCCAAATGGTTTATCTCATACTTTTGGAATATGATGAGGACAAGCTGCAGGACTTGTGGGAGCATAATCAGATAAGGTTCTTTCTTGCAAGAATCATTGTCAACCAGTACAGGTCATCACTTTCTCCTTTTCATATCACTTACAGAAAGTTCAGAAGTTTGATAGATGAGAATGTGTCAAGGGTCTGCAATGATTCATGTCAGAGGAACATTGATGCATTCAGTCCAATGAGGGTGTTGCAGCATGAAGACTGAAAGAGAGATTGTAAAGGATTACAGAGAAATCAAAGAGGACTATGCTTGGAATCCGGACATCATGAACAAGGATGATGAAAGGGTCTCAAGGGTCAAGGAGATAATCAACACAAGGTTGTCGGTTGTTGACAAGACCATCATCCTGCTTTATGTGGATTGTCAGTCATACCGGAAACTGGGAAAGAGGTTGGGTGTCTCACATATGACCGTAAGAAGAGAATGTCAGAGAATCAAGAAAATCATTTTAGAAGAATATGAAAGAGGAAATGAAATTCAATAGTCAGATATGCACAACAAGAGAACAGAGTGAAAGGCTCTTGGCATTAGGTCTCAAGAAGGAGACTGCGGATATGTATTGGACAAAGCCATTTGGTGATTGGATTACGATAGTCGGAGAAGGCAACATAGACGAAAATAACATCCCTGCGTGGAGTCTGCACAGGCTGATTGAGATGATGCCGAAATGTGTGAGGGCGCATTCAAGTGGAGATGATAGTCCAAGACTACATCCTTATGTTCCCAAGTTTGACTATCGGGGAGTGACCATTGATAATATTGATGAGATACTTGCCGATTTCTATCAGCATACTGATTTGTTTGGCAACATCATCGACTGCATCGAATGGCTAATCAAGGAAGGGTATTTTAACAAGGAGTATTTGGTATGAAAACATATATTGACCTGTTGCTTGTGGCAGCAATCACCATCTATATTGTTGACCTGTCCGGATTCACAGAGTCTTGGAGGGGAATGATTGCCAAATGGCTGAACATATCTGAATCAGCATTGAGACCACTGCCTCCGTTTGATTGTGGCAAGTGTGCAACATGGTGGGTGTGCATCATCTATTCCCTTTGCACAGGTTCATTCAGTCTTGTCATCCTTGCATACATTGCACTCCTGTCATTCCTTTCAATTCCACTTGGTCAGTTTTTTATATTTATAAGAGAGGGATTGAACTGGGTGATTGGCAAAATGATTGGATGGTATGAGTGAGATTGAGGAAAGATGTCTGTCTTTGTCCAACAAGGAAAAGATGAGGCTGATTGAAACATTGAGGAAATCCCTTGAAACAAAGGATTCCGGCAAGACCTTTGAAAAAATGCATGATGCAATTGTCAAGGTCATGGGATGTGAAGTGATTACAAAAGGCAAGGAGGTATATCCTGCCATTGGCAGAGCACTCTTGGCATATGCCTGTTCTCTTGAGGGGATGACGGAATACACCATTGGAAGATTCCTGCAGAGAGACCATTCAAGTATTCATGCCATGAAAAAGAGAGTGACAGGGTGGCTGAACCTGCCACATGTTTTTAAGATAGAGAATGATTTGTATGTAGAATTTTTAAAGGAGTTGAACAATGAGATTGACAGATGAACAATTCCAGTTGTTGAGCAGTTATGAGACACAATTCAGAACTGCAGTCAAATCAAGGTGGGCGAGGTTTCCCGGTACTGCTGCACTGCATCAGATTCACAAGATTCAGAGAGAGGTGACAGGCAGGGCAACTTCATTGAACACATCCTGTTCAACCTGTGTCCTCCGCTTGTTGACGGAAATGGGGAACATCTATTTTGCTGAAAAGGCAGAGAGGGAATCACAGAGAAAGGTGGATGTCATTCCGGATGAGGTGACAACACAGGAGAAAGTGGAAGTCAAAACACAGAACAGAAGAGGCAGGAAACCAAAGGAGCAGAAGTAATGCAGTACAACCTTGCAACAGAGTTAGACCAAGAGAGATTTGTCAACAGGGCAAATGCACTATTGCAAAAGAGGTGTGTTATTGAGTTGACAGAGAAGACATTCCGGTCTCCCAATCAGAACAGATATTTGCATCTGCTGATTGGAATAATTGCAATGGACACAGGTGTCGGTCTTGACTATGCCAAAAGGGAATACTTCAAGAAACTTGTCAACAGGGACATATTTGTCATCAAGAAGTCAGACAGGTTTGCAGGAGAAATCGAGGACTTGAGGTCATCTGCAGACTTGACCATTGAGGAAATGTCAATGGCAATTGACAGGTTCAAAAGATGGGGTGCGGAGAATGGTTTCTATATGCCAAATCCGGAGGACACTTCACTCCTTAAGGAGATAGAGATTGAAATGGGGAGACTTAAAATGTACTTATGAAAAAGATAATCAAAAGATGCATAACTAAAGCGGAGGCAGATAAATTGAGAGATAAGGCAATCAGTATGGGATTCAGAGCATCATCCTTTCTCCGGTGTGGAAAGTATGCTTGCATGATTTCATCTGACCAAGAGATTCCGGAGGATGTTACAAAGGCTTTTCTTGGAGGTTGCAGAAACATGGCAAAATAAAGACTTTTCCTTGCAGATGAATAAGGGGTCATCTTGACAAAGAAAGTGTCTGAAATGGCAAAGTAACAAACAAAGGAGGCGAATCATGGGAATACCATTGAAACCATTTATCAATCCACTTGGGGGAAGACCATTACATTTCACTCCCAAACAACTTGCAGAGAAGTTTGAGGAATACATAAATTGGTGTGAGGAAAATGTGATGGAATTTGAAGAGGAGGAGTCCGGATATAATCATCAAGGAAGTGTTGGTAAAAGAAAAAGGACTTATCAACACAGGTTGATTTCTGTTCATGGTTTCCTTGTCTTTATCGGAAAGACGTCAAGGTGGTGGGGAGAGTTGTCAAATGGAAAGCAAGGTGATAGGTTTTCGGTAGTCAAAGAGAATATTACTGCCTATTGTGAAGATTATCAAAAAGAAATGGCTGCTGCAGGTGTCTTTAATGCAAACATCATCAGCAGACTCTTGGGATTGGCAGACAAGAAAGAACTGACAGGGGAATCAATCAACATCATTGTAAACTCACAGGAGGAAAAGGAGAAACTTGATGGAATGAAAGATATGCAGATATGAGTGAAATGAGGTTCAGCAAAGTGTATTGGAAAATCTTGGATGCAGCAAAGCAGAAACCAAGATATATCTCCAATAAGGGTGGAACGAGGTCAACCAAGACATATTCCACTTTGCAGTTCCTGCATCTTCTTATCCCTGCAGTTGACAAGGCAGGTGACATCACATCTGTTGTGTCTGAAACATTGCCACACTTGAAAAAGGGTGCAATCAGAGACTTTGAGAGGATTGTTGGCAGAACACTGAAAGGTGATTCCCATTGGAATGAGACGGAACATACATGGACATATGCCAATGGTGCAAAGTTGGAATTCTTTTCTGCAGACAATTCAGACAAGGTTCATGGTTCACAGAGAAAGAGATTGTTTGTAAATGAGGCAAATCATATCGAATATGAGATTTACAGACAGATGGCAGTCAGAACATCATCCATCATATTCATTGACTACAACCCTGCATCTGTCTGTTGGATTCAAGAAGAGGTTGAATGCAAAGACAACTGCACTCTTATCAAGTCCACATATCTTGACAATCCTTTCCTTTCTCCGGAACAGGTAAGAGAGATTGAGGACAACAAGAAAGATGCAAATTGGTGGAAAGTCTATGGATGCGGACTTGAGGGAACACTTGATGGTCTCATCTATGAGTTTGAGCAGATTGACAGGTTGCCTCCAAAGGGTGTGGACAAACCGGAGTCAGAAAAGACTGATGAGGAGAAATATGCTGATTCCCTTGTTGAGATTCATGGTCTTGACTTTGGATTCACCAATGACCCGACAGCAAGAGTGCAGATTCTTGCAGACCCAAAGAGAAAACATCTGTATGTCCGGGAAAGATGCTATCAGACACACATGCAGAACAAGCACATCATTGATGACTTGAATGCAGACAGGGTTGGAAAGAATGTTGAAATCTATGCAGATTGTGCAGAGCCAAAGTCAATCAAGGACATTCAAGATGGTGGGTTCAGAGTGATAGCATGTGACAAGGATGCTCCAGTCAAGTCTGACAAACTGAAATTTCAGTTGCAATGGATGCAGGGATGGAAACTTTTTGTTACAAAGGATTCACTCAATCTCATCAACGAATTGAGAAACTATGTATGGCAGAAAGACAAGGATGGCAAACCTCTGAACATCCCGATTGACAAGTTCAACCATTTGCTTGATGCAATGAGATATGCGGTTTGGACAAAGTGGGGAAAGAATGCCGGACAGGGTGAGTATCATGTTTCAATACCTAACAGAAAACAAAGAAGAAGATGACAAAGATAATTGACAATTACAGGAATCTACCAATCGGAAAATATTTGGAGATTTGTGAACTCTCAAGGGATGAGAGCATTGATGCGCTGACACAGCAGGTGAGAACTATTTCCATTCTGACAGGAATGACAGATGATGAGGTGCTTTCACTCCCTATTTTGGAATATAAGGAACTTGCAGGAAAGACAATGTTTCTTGAAAAGGAATATGATGGTAAGCTGATGGTCGCAAAGTCTTATGGACTTGGTGGAATGGAACTGATTCCGGTCAAGGACTTCACCAAGATAACCACTGCACAATATGTTGACTATCAGAATCTGTCAAAGGAGGGAGACAAATTCCTTGTTGAAACCCTGTCCACATTGCTGATTCCGAAAGGCAAGAAGTATAATGACGGATATGACATTGCTGATGTTCACAAGGCAATCAGAGAGAATCTGTCTGTTGCTGATGTCCTGTCCTTGTCTGCTTTTTTTTTGGAATTGTGGGTCAAATCAATCAAGGATTCCCGAATCTATTTGGACAAGCAGATTCAACAGATTCCGGACAAGACGGTGAGGGGGATGATGATGAAACAGATGCAGGAGACACAGGAAATCCATTCCAAGAGAAATGGGGATGGATAGCAAATGTTGATGAAGTTTCAGAGACCTGCAGATGTTCATGGGATGATGTTTGGCATATGTCTGCAATTGAGTTTCTGAATATCATATGTTACAGGAGGGATAAAATATCAAAAGAGAAAGAGGATATTGAAAAATGGCAGAGAGGGCATTGATATGAATGATTTGATGGACTTGACGGAACTGCAGCAGGTGTTGCAGGATTTTGCAAATGACATCCGGGAAAGGTACAAGGATGTTCTTGCAAACAATGACCATATTGCATCCAAGAAGTTGTTAAATTCAATAAAGACCGAGGTTGTGGTGGGTGAACAGGCATATGAAGTCACCATGACCCTTGAGGACTACTGGAAATATGTGGAGTATGACACAAGACCACATTTTCCTCCTCCGGATGCATTGCTCAAATGGATTGAGGTTAAGCCTGTCATCCCAAGACCGGGTAAGAATGGCAGGATTCCGACTTCCAAACAACTTGCCTTTCTAATTGGTAGGCACATCAACACATGGGGAACAAAGGGAACTCATGACCTGCAGCAGACTAAGGATGACATCTTTACATGGTACAAGGATAAGATTGCTGCTGCACTTGGCAGGGATATTGCAAATTATATCAGAAAAATAGTCCGGTGAGAACCGCACCTTTGTTTTGCATAGCTACTACTTTTATTGACATGGGGTGTTCCATTTACGGAGCATCCCATTTTTATATTTCATATAAAAGTGAGATATGGCAAATCCTATTTGGAAAGATTATTATGTTGACCTTGGTGCAGGGGAATCCTGTCAGTATCGCATTCTTGTCAATGCGGATATAGTTTATTCGGGAAAGGCATGGAGAAGACCGGGTAATGCTACAATAAAAATTCGTGTGAATGATATATGTGCGGACTTTTTGAATCATACATTGCCTAATTTATCCCCGGAGGAATTCACATCCTTGTCTTATCCAGTCAAATTCAAGGTGCAGAAATATTACACTTCGTGGGTGGATGTGGCTACAATAGAATTCCTTAACGATTGGTCATACGACTATGGGTATAATGTTTCGACTGATGGTATGGCATTCCCGGTCAATGGAAGAATAAACATTAATCAATGGTTGACTTATACAGCTTATGGAGTGGAGACAATCACAGCTACGATAATATTGCAGGATGGTACAACAAAACGTGTGCAGATTCCTCTTGAAGTGGATGCAGACTTTAATGCAGATTTCAATACGGATTTTTTGCGTTCTGTCAAGGCTGCCGGAGGTGGAACTGCAGTGTTCAGACCATCATCATATGGCAATGTCGCAAAAATGACCATCAACGGAGTTACATATGATGTGGTTGACAGGTGTGCAAGATATGTTATCTATTACATCAATGCATACGGTGGTTGGGATTCACTTCTTATCGAGGGTAATCATCAAGAAGCTGATGAACTGAATAGATATATGCGTGATGTGGAGTATGATAATAGGAATGTCCAAAACAGGAGTAAGAAAAATTACATCAATGAAATCACCAAGAAACTTGTGCTGCATACATCATGGATGTCAGATGATGAGTCTTTGAAGATGCATCATCTGATGAATTCCATAGATGTCTATCTATATGACATGCAGCTTGGTCAGATGATTCCAGTTGTGGTGGATGATTCCGAAACCAAGTATAAGACTTATAAAGGCGAGGGGGGCAAACTTGTAAACTATTCAATCAATGTGACCATTGCACATGACAGGATAAGGAGGAGGTAATATGAGAAAACGCATAAGTTTATACATAGCAAGTCAGTTGGTTGACCTTGACAATCAGTCTTTCATTCTGTACAATTATGCGGTGGAGGATATGACCAATCCCACTATTATAAGGAATTCTTTTTCACAGCAGATAACACTTAAGGGTTCACCGACCAACAACAGAATATTTGGTGGTGCTTTCAAGGTGGATAGAAAGACATTATATGGTGTCAGATACTTGGGGGCTTATTATGATATGTCAAGGAGGACTCCGTTCACCATATACAATGAAATGAATGAAATTCTGGAATCCGGCTATTGCAAGTTGGATAAGATTAAGAGGGATGGAGTATCTGTTGAATATGTAGTAACATTATATGGTGGTCTTGGGGCATTCTTCTATGGTCTTGCAACCAAGGATGATGGAACAACACGGACACTTGCTGATATGAGATATGCCGGAGCAGATGGGTTGTTTACAAAATATCCGGGAAATTTCGGTCAAGCAGGAGGTTATGCGATGTTGCAGGATGCATGGTCATATCTTGCTAATCCGGACGGATATGATGCTACAGAATATGATAATTGGTGGCCGAACATCATAAACTTTGCTCCGGCATACAATGGTCTTCCGGACAAGTTCTCTGCAGACAAGGCTGTTGTTGACAATAAGTCATATGGAAATGTCCCTTATTCACAGGTCAAGGATGGACAGACTTATACATTCAAGGATGGTACAAATGCCAATCTGATGTTGTTCACAAATCCACACACCGAATGGGAAATCAAAGACCTCCGATGGTATCTGCAAAGACCCGTATTCAGAATAAAGGCATTGTTTGATGCAATCTGTGACACGGAGAATAATGGAGGGTATAAAGTGGAGTTGTCCTCATCGTTCTTTAATAAGGCAAATGAGCTGTACTGGAATGGTTGGATGACTCTTCCTATGATTCCGATAGAGGAAAGGAATTCTGCAGATGCATTATATAATCTCCTTTCTTCTTCCAAGAGTGTTGCTGATTACCTCATTTCCTTTGCCAAGATATTTGGACTCGTTTTCCGTTATGATAATGGGTTGAAAACAATTTCAATCATGACAAGGGCTGATGCATATGCTAATTCTGAATTGATTGATTTGACAAAGAGAGTCAACAAAAAGGACATTGCCATCACTCCTTTATTGGCACAATCACGATTCTATCAGTTTGGAGGAGGGACAATTGGTGAGTGGGCTTCCGATTACAAGTCCGATTATGGCAGGGATTATGGCATTCAGATAGTCAACACTGGCAATGAATTCAACAAGGATATATCTAATATAACAAGTGACATTCTGTTCAAGGATGCCGTTGAAGTGCAAGAGAGGAATCTTCTTTTTACCTCCAACTCAATGGTGGGAGGAGGAAGTGCTATAATAGAAGAAAACTTCATCTTGCCAATGTATGAGAGTGTGAGAGTACAGTTGTGGGGAACAAAGACTGGGGACACAGAACAAGCAATGGAGGAGTTTGATGTCCTGTGTCAGTATGAATGGGATAGGTTCTTTAATAATCCGGAATTCCCTTTGTCGGATTGGCTTCCAAAGGTGCAGTTCCATGACAAGGACAACAAGTCCGTTGATGGGGCTGATGTGCTTCTTGTCTTCAATGGGATGAAAGACACTCCGGTATGGACATCATGGGCTAGTCTGCAGTACAGATTGACAGATGACACGCAGGATATGATGACTCTCAATGATGGTATGCCTTGTTGGAATTTCTCACAGGAAAACACAAGGATGTTAACTGCACTTCCGTCATTTCGCAGATGCCATACCTATGATGTTGATGGTGATGATGTGATTGATGCATCTTATGAGTGGGGTGTTCCGAAAGCGAGAGGAGTCAATGGGGTATATGATGAAAGCACCAACCCTGCAACGATATATAACCGATGGTGGAAGTCATATCTCTCTGACAGGTATGATGATGACACATTCAAGATGACAACCAAGGTTGATTTGAAAGGATTGCAGGTAAATCAAGACCTCTTGCGGAGATTCTTCTATTATGATGGTGCAATCTTCGTTCTTAACAGGATAATCAATCACTCCCTTACAACATGGGATGATACGGAGTGTGAATTCATAAAGGTGCAGGATATTAATAATTACAGAAATTAGATATGGAAGAGACAATCACCATCCTAAAGGTGGGAACAGAGGAGGCGGTCAGAAGTGTCAATGACCTCAAGGAAAACATCAAGTTGCTTAAGCAGAATCTTGGTGACTTGGAGGTTGGCACAGAGAAATATCAGGCAACTCTTAAGGAGTTAAAGGTCAATCAAAACGCATTGAAAGATGCAATGTATGCGACATCATCCTCAATGGAGGAGGTTTCTGCTGCAGCAAAGGGAACATCAACATCTTATAATTCCCTTGTTCATCAGATGGCAAAACTCAAGGAAGAATGGAGGGCAACTAATGATGAGGCAGAAAGGAGCCGACTTGGAGCACAGATTGCTGAAATCAATCAGCAACTCAAGGACATGGATGCATCTGTCGGAAACTTTCAGAGGAATGTTGGAAACTATGAATCGGGTGTGTCCGGTCTTGTTGAGAAATTTGACAAATGGGGCGAGACCTTGAAAATGATGCCTCCAACACTGGGAGCTGCAAAGGAATCTATTGGACAGGTTGGAGAAACAATGCAGTTGGTTGGAAAGCAGCCAATATTGGGAATCATAGGTCTCCTCGCACCAATCATTATCAAGATAACCGACTCACTCAAGGACAATAAGACTGCAATGGATGCGGTCAAGAAAGTCATGGCATCACTGCAGCCTGTATTTGATGTCCTTGAGGGTGTAATTGAGAAGATTGCACAGGGATTTTCAAAGGTGGTTGATTGGTTCGTGGAATTCATTGGTCAGTCTGATGGTGTCAAAAAGGTCATATCATCCATTATGGGAGTGGGGAATGCTATGTTGCAGCATCTTCTTGCACCAATAAAGAGTGCAATTGCCGGATTCAAAGGGCTTGGAAACATCATCAAAGATGTGTTTACAGGCAATTTCAGTGATGTGAAGAAACATGCCAAGGAAGCCGGGGAGGGGATTGCACAGGCTTGGAAAGATGGATTTTCTTTCAAGAGTAATTTTGAAGAGGGAAAGGCTGCCGGGGCAAAGTTTGTTGCAGGTGTGGCAGACAATAAAAAGAATGCCAAGGAAGCCGGAAAGGATATTGCAAAAGCGGTCAAGGAGGGGTTTGATGAATGGGAGGATGAGCAGAGGGCATTGGCAGATGAAGAGGCATTCAATGCAGAAATGCAGGCTCAAATGGAAGCAACAGAGGCATTCCAAAAGGGACAGAATGAAAGGTTTTGGAATAGTCTGACTGAAAGGCTTGAAATGCAGGAAAAGCATAAGGAGGGAATGATTCAAGCAAAGAAAGAGGAGGCAGAAATTTTAAAGGAGCTTGAAGAGCAAGAGGCAAGGGACAGGATTGACTCGATGTTTGCAATTGCAGATGCAACCTCCGGTGTCTTGGGTTCATTGGCAAGCATGTATGAGGCTGATGAGAACTTGTCCGAGCAGAATGCGAAAAAAATTAAGGCATTGAGGATTGCAGAGGCTACCATTAACACAATATCCGGAGCTATAGGTGCATTTATGGGAATAACCAAGGACACTGGCGGTTGGGGAATTGCTGCTGCTGCTGCACAGGCTGCTGCTGTTATGGCTGCAGGAATGGAACAGATAAATCAGATAAGGAAGACCCAAGTTTCATCATCCGGCACATCATCATCTGCACCATCTGCCATTGTATCTGCACCTAATGTGGAAACAAGTCTCCAGTCTGTTAGGAGTGTCACAACGGCATCCGAGGAGGACAGGCTTAATCGAATGGCAAAAGACCAAAGGGTTTATTTGGTCACTTCTGATGTGGAGGCAGCTCTTGATGACAGCAAGGTGAGGGTGGAGGAATCCTCATTCTGATGTCCCTGTTACGAATTGCATTCAATTTATATTTTAAGAAAAAGATAATATATGATAGTGACTATTGACAACATCCCTGTTTATAATGCAACAATCTCTGATGAGGAGACAGGGATGTTCAAAATATCTCTTGTGGATAAACCTGCAGTGATGTCCAATTTCCTTGCCTTTGATAAGACAAGGAAACCTCTCATGTATGCAATTGCCAATGAGGAAAAGCGGATTGTCAGAGGGGTTGTCATGAGAGCAGATTTCCCCATCTACAGGTATGATGAGAACTTTGGTGAATATTACATCATCTATAAGGCAGACACAATTAGACAAATGGCTGAAAAGTATCTCCTTGAGAGCAGACAGAATGATGTCAACCTTATGCATGAGGGTGGGTCTGATGTGGATGGTGTGCAGATGGTTCAATACTTCATCAAGGATACCGATGCAGGAGTCAGTCCAACCGGATTTGAGGAGATTGCAGACGGTTCATTGTTCGCTGAATTCCACATTGTAAATGATGAGGTTTGGCAACAGGTCAAGGATGGTACATTCAAGGGTTATTCTCTTGAGGGTGTGTTTGACCTTGTGCCGGAACGGGATGAGGAAAAGATGGAATCCATTGTGGATTCTCTTGAGGGAAAATTCAATAAACTTTTCAATAACTTTAATATGAGCAAATTTAAAAGATTCAAGGCAGCACTCGCAAGGGTTCTTGCAGAGTTTGCTAATGTGACAACCGACAAGGGTGTTCTCTCTTGGGATGGTGATGAAGACCTCAAGGCAGGAGACAATGTCTATGTGGAAGATGCAGACGGAAACCGCACTCCTGCAGAAAATGGAGACTACAAGACTGGTGATGGAAAGGTTATCAAGGTAGAAGATGGAAAGGTTTCAGAAATTGCTGCTGCAGAGGCAGAGGTTGAACCTGTAGAGGAGGAAAATCTCGCATCTGTGGAAACTGATGGTGGTGCACTTTCGTATGAGGGTGAACTTGAGGTTGGAACAGAGGTTTTTGTCACTGATGAGGAGGGCAATCAGACTTCTGCACCGGATGGTGACTATAAGACCACAGACGGAAAGACAATCAAGGTTGCAGATGGAAAGGTTGCAGAAATCGTGGAAGAGGCTGCAGAAGAGCCAACAGAGGAGACACAGAATGATGCTGCAGTGCAGATGGAATCTCTTTCAAAAGAAAATAAAGAACTCAAGAAACAGGTTGCTGAACTGCAGAAACAGGTGCAGGAACTCAAGAACATGCCTCTTGCGAAGTCAGCACATGAAGAGATTGTGACATCTGTTCAGATGCAGAAGACTGGAGACAAGGGTCTTGACAGACTTGCATCAAGATTCGGCAAGAAGTAAAATGTTACAGATGTGACAGATTTAATATTTAATGAAAAACTTTAAACAATTTATATCATGGCAACAGAGAACTTTATTGTGACTTCACTCCCGGAGTATGTTCAGAACAACAGGGAGGTGCTTGTGAACAAATTCGGTCTGCTTGGTAACGGAACAAGACAGAGAATTTCTATTCAGACAGGTGTCAAAGGCAAGGCTGCACTGAACTATCTTGATATCAATCCTGTCCTGCAGGATGGTGCGGATTGTGCATTTACACCGGAGGGAACAGCAGAACTTTCACAGAGAGATATTGAGACAGCCATCATTAAGGTGGATATGGAATTCTGTCCTCGCAAACTTCGTGGAAAGTATGCAGAATATCTCATCCGCATCAATGCAGTTGAAGAGGGTAATAAACTCCCATTTGAGGAGTATGTGATTGACCTTATCATTGACTCAATCAACGACAGGATTGAAACAATGATGTGGCAGGGTGACACAACTCTCACAAACGATAACACAAGGAAGTGGATTGACGGTTTCCTCAAACTTGCAAAGAATGAGGATGGTGTGATTGATGTGGCAATTGCTTCGGGCAAGACCGCATATGAGGCAATCCTTGATGTCTATATGGCATTGCCGGAGGGCATCCTTGAAATGACACCGGAGATTTATGTCTCACCTGCTCTGTTCCGCAAGTTTGTGCAGGAAATGGTTGCAAAGAACTGGTATCAGATTACGGTAGGAGCACCACAGGATGAGTTCATTCTTCCGGGAACAGATGTCAAGGTTGTAAAGACCAAGGGACTTGCCGGAACGCAGAACATTGTCGGAACATTCCCTAAAAACCTGTACTATGCAACAGACATGGAGGGTGATGAGGAGGACATTGACCTGTGGTATTCAAAGGATGACAGGGTGTTCAAACTTGAGGCACTTTGGAATTCCGGTGTTCAGATTGCTTATCCGGACATGGTTGTTCTTGGTACAATTGCATCCTAATCAACAACCAAACTAATCATACATGGGGTGGGTGCTGCACCCATCCCTTTTTTCATTAACAATTAAAGAATAAAATATGGCTTGTAATCAGACATTAGTTGCTCTTCTTAAGGATTGTTCCCCATCAATGGGAGGAATCCTTGAGGCATATTTTGCCAATAAAGAGGATGTTAAGGCGGTGACTCTGACAGAGGACAAGATTAGTGCAATCACAATGGCTGAAACATCAAATAAGTTTGTCAAGTTTCAGTTTGCGAAGAATACTGGTTCTATGTCATCAACTTACACCATTGACCCAACAACAGGTGTGAGATATGTCACAACAGACCTTGTTCTTGTTTTCAATCGCATGGAAACAAGCAAGAGAGTTGCAATCACGGCTCTTGCACAGAATGACCTTGTTGCAATCGTGAAAGATGCCAACAATAAGTATTGGTTCTTGGGTTATAACGAGGCGGTGACTGCAACAACTGGAGACGGAATGACCGGAACTGCAAGAGGTGACAGAAATGGCTACTCTGTGACCCTGCAGGACAACTCTCATGAAATGCCTTATGAGGTGGATTCCGAGATTATTGCTGCTCTTGTAGCATAAGTTTATTTCAGAGTGTTATGTGATGACCCTACATCTTTGGATGTGGGGTTTTTCGTTTTACAGAAACAGGGCATTTTATATTTAAATAAAAAGGCAAAATGATATATCTGAAAAACATATCAACACCACAGATGGTATTCATTCCCAAAGGCAGGGAAACGGAGGGTTCATTGGTGTTTTCTGTCAAGAGCACAATCAACCTGTCTATTTCTGTTGAATCAAAGGTGGTTGATTTGCAGTCTGTCCTTTTTATCCAATTCAGCATTGAATTACCTGCAGATACTGCAACCGGAGAATATGAATATTCATTGACGGATGATGCAGGGGTCGTTTCAACAGGTCTCTTGGTGGTAGAGGATACATCAGTTGTGAGTGAATATAATTTATCAGTACAATATGAGCAGTATGAATAAAAAAGAAAAGGCAAACATTTCATTTGCTGCAATCAATCCCTATGCAGAAAGCAACATTGTGAGTCCCAAAGAGACATCCTATACTGGGAGAGAATGGGTCGAATGGGGTGATAGCAATCAGTATCCGGAATTTCTTCAATCATTATATGACAATGTCCCAACCCTGCAGTCAATTATTGAGGGCTGTGTGGACTATGCTGCAGGTGATAAGGTTGTCATTGCACCATTAAATGACTCTCTTGAGCCGGGTGTAATGAATCTCAAGGGAGACACGATTGAGGAACAGGTGAATGATGTTGAAAGAGACTTCTTTCATTTTGGTGGTTTCGCATTGCAGGTCATCAGAAATGCACAGGGAGGAATTGCAGAGGTTTACTTCGTTGATATTCGTTTCTTAAGATGCAACAAGGAATGCAATGTCTTCTATTATTCGGAGGACTGGAGCAAGGGA
>RHMF01000127.1_pt1 | contig 29950 bp, 30 predicted proteins | sample 5365151 | NCBI WGS metagenome assembly RHMF01 (sample SAMN10266501, study PRJNA497801) | feces metagenome | isolation source: feces | host: Bos taurus | place: China: Prairie of Fairy Mountain | collected 2017-08-14 | reverse complement strand
TCCTTTAACAGTTAAAGATGCATATGATGCATTAAAATCAAAATTATGATTTATTCATAATTTCTTTTTTTATTGATGGTGAATGAAAGTTCATCATTTTTTATCACCCCTTTAATAATTTATTACTTTGAAGTAATATTGGTATTACTTTTTTTCTAAACAATTAATTACTATGTTAAACATATCATATTACATATAAAATAAAATGTATAACTAATTTTAAAATAATTTAATTAATTTATTATTATAACAAGACAGGGGGATATATATGCCTACGGGAATAGATGTAGACTATTTTCAGAAAATCATAAAAAAATTAGAATCCAAGGTTGAATATGCGGATATACGGGTTAAAAATTCTATAGGTAACTCTGTTGTTCTTAAGGATGGTAAAATTGATAATGTTGATACGGGAATAAATTATGCCATTGGTATTCGTGTATTGCAAAATGGTGCATGGGGTTCAGCTTTTACTAGTGAAATTGATAAAGTAGAACAGGTTGCTGAAAATGCCACAACTTTAGCAAATCAACTTAAAAGTGATGTAAAACTTACACCTACAAACCCTGAAGAAGATGTTGTTAAATCTAAGGCTAAGATTAAAATAGAAGATATTTCATTAGAAGATAAAATTGAGACAATGAAGGAATTAAATAAGATAGCACAACTTGATAAAATACAAAGTACCAATATTTCATTGTCTGAATCACAATCATCTGATTTAATAATTAGTTCTGAAGGAACAAATATTCTAAGTGATAACAACAGGACAGTTCTTTCAATGAATGCAGTAGCTTCAAACGGTGAAGTAATGCAAATAGGGCATAAAAGTCTTGGGGGAGTAAATGGTTTTGAAGTCGTGGAAGATGCAGATTTGGAATCATTTGCTACAGGAATATCAGAAAAAGCAATTAGTTTATTGGATGCTAAAACACCACCATCAGGTAATTTTCCTGTAATTTTGGATCCTGAACTTGCAGGTGTTTTCATTCATGAAGCTTTAGGTCATGCTTCTGAAGCAGATATCATATTACAAAATGATTCAATATTAAAAGGCAGACTTGGACAAAAAATCGGTTCAGAATTAATTACAGTTATAGATGATGCTTCTATAGAAACCGGATTTGGTTATTATCCTTATGATGTTGAAGGTACAAAGGCAGAAAAGACTACTTTAGTAAAAGATGGTATTTTCACATCGGTATTAAGTTCACGTGAAACAGCCAGTAAGGTCGGTGAAGGTGATTCAAGTGGTAATGCAAGATCATCTGTAAGTAACAAACCTTTGGTACGTATGAGTAATACATATATTAAACCTGGAGATTCATCATTTGATGAGTTAATTGAAGACATACCTAATGGTATTTATTTAAAAGGTTCACGTGGTGGACAGGTTGATACAGGTAAAGGTATTTTCCAATTTAATGCTGTTGAAGCATATTATATAGATAAAGGTGAATTGGGAACTCATTTACGTGATGTTTCATTATCAGGAACTACGTTAGATATATTGAATAATGTTACTGGTGTTGGATCTGACTTTAATTTAAGTGTTGGGTTCTGCGGAAAAGATGGTCAAACAGTGCCTGTAGGTGATGGTGGACCACATATCAGAGTAAGCAGTGCAACTGTTGGTGGAGTTCAATAAAATGTTAAAAGATCAGTTAACATTGGAAGAAGGACAGTTACTTATTAAAATAGCAAGAGAAAATATTGCCACATATTTGAAGGGTGGCGAATATGTTTGTACAAAGGAACTACCTGAAATTTTTCATGAAAAATTAGGAGTTTTTGTTACTTTGTCCATAAATTCTAATCTTAGGGGATGTATTGGATATCCCGAACCATATATGGAATTAATTGAAGGTCTTCTTGACGTGTCTGTTGCAGCCGCAGTTGAAGATCCCAGATTTAATCCAATATCTTTGGAAGAATTCGAAAAAGTGAAAATTGAAGTAAGTGTATTAACTAAACCACAACTGGTTCAAGTTGATTCTTATGAAGATTATTTAAATCTACTGAAAGTTGGGCGTGATGGTTTAATAATAGAAAATATGTATCATAGGGGATTATTGTTACCGCAAGTTCCAATTGAACAGAATTGGAATATTGAAACATTTTTGGAAAATTTATGTTATAAAGCGGGATTATACGGTGACGCATGGAAAGATAATAATACTAAAATTTATAGTTTTCAAGCACAAATATTTGACGAATAGGAGGTTGAAAGATGAAATTACCAAATATACCAACGCCTGATGAAATTATAGACAAGGCTTTTAATAGAGCAAGTAAGGCAGCATCAAAAGTAAGAAGTTCAAAATTACATCCACGTGTAAAAGGTATGAGAATTGAAGAAGTTAGGGTACAAACAGCCTGTGAAGTAATCAACAGTACTTTTAATAGGATTGTTACTGAAACTCCAATTATTGATGAATTACCTGAATTTTATCAGGATTACATAGATATTGTAGTTGGTGTAGACCAATATAAACATTCATTAGGTGCTGTTTTTTGGGCGTTAGGTGTTCTAAAACAAATTGAATCACAATACACCAGTAAAATAAGAAAATCTGATTCTTTAAGTGCAATACCTATTAGAAAAGAAGCATACGGTAGGATTGTTTCCGTTGTAAAACGTATTAGTGATGAATTAGATTTCCTGGATTTTGCTAAAAGAGAGTTAAAACACATGCCTAATATAAATTTTGATGCTGTCAGAGTTGTTATTGCAGGTTTTCCAAATGTAGGAAAATCCACTTTATTAAATAATATTACAGATGCCAGTCCTAAAGTTGCAAATTACCCATTTACAACTCAGGGATTACAGATTGGTAATTATGAAATGATGTATAGGCAATATCAAATTATTGATACTCCTGGTCTATTGGATCGTTCAATCAATGATATGAATGAAATTGAATTAAATGCTATAGCTGCTTTGGAACATCTGGGTAATATTATTATTTATATATTTGATCCATCTGAAACTTCAGGTTTCTATATGGAAAATCAGTATTTGCTTTATTCGGAAATTAAAAAAGTATTTGAAACTCCAATGATTTGTTTATTCAACAAAACAGATTTATTGGATGATAAAAGTGTTATTGAAGAATATTCAGAAAAAATAGATGATCCAATTTTTGAAACAAGTATAAATGACTTGAGTAAAATTGATGAAATAAAAAAATTAATTCAGGATATGGGAAAAGAATTTGCCCAAGAAGATCAGTTTACCGAATATAATTTACGTAGAAGACATAGAAAAGATTAGTCTTCAAATTTCCACACCCTCTTTTTATTTAACTATTTCTCGAAATGTTTATATAATTCATTGATAAATCATTAATTATATAATTTTTAAATTATATTTTTTTCAAGTATAAAATAGGAATGATATCCATGGAAAATGTATATGTAGATTCAAAAAAAGACGAAGAAGAAAAAATTGAAGAAACAAAAGAATTTGAGGAAACTACTACAACTAACGAAGCAGAAGAAGAATGCTGCTGTAACGATGAAGAAAAAAATGCTGATGAAGAATGCTGTTGTGGCGGTGAAGAAAAAACTTCTGAAAATGAATCTGAAGAGTTTGATTACAAAGTTTATGGAAAAGAAACAGTTGAAGAAACAAAAAATATTGCAGAAAAAATGTTTAACGATGTTGTATCCACATTAAAATCTAGACAAGCCGAATGGAACAAAACTTTAGAAGAATATAAAGCAAACAAACCTGCAGTTGATTTACTTGAATATGAAGATAATTTAGTAATTAAAGTGGATGCACCAAGAGTATCTAAAGACGATGTTTCAGTAAAAATGTCTACGGACACTATAGAAATCGAAATTGACTTCCCTGAGTACATAAGTGAGGATGAAGAAGTTAAAATTTTAAGAAAAGAACGTTGTTCAGGAAAAACTAAAAATATCATTCCATTACCAGTAGAAGTTGACCTTAAAGAAGTTAAAGCTTCCTTTGAAGATAATGAATTAACAATTACTCTTCCAAAAATCAGAGGTAAAAAAGTGGATGTAGAAATATTATAGTTTAAGTTTATTTTTTTTTAAATAAACTCTCTTTTTTTGATTTTTTTTATTATTGGGTGGTATTATGAAACCATATGTAATTTTAATAGGATCTGCTTCTGGTATAGGTAAATCCACAATTGCTTCTGAAATATCAAATAAATTAAACATAAAATATTTGATAGAAACTGATTTTATAAGGGAAATAGTTAGGGGAATTATTGGTCCTGATTATGCTCCAGCTTTACATAAATCTTCATATGATGCTTATACTACATTAAGGGATTCTTTTAACTATGAAAGTGAAGAAAAACTTATAGAAGCTGGTTTTGAAGAACATGCATCTTTTGTAATTCCTGCAATTGAAAAAGTTATTAAACGTTCTGTTAAAGATAAGGATTCTATTGTTATTGAGGGAGTTCATTTAGTTCCGGGATTACTTGATATAAAACAATTTGAAAATGAGGCAAATGTTTACTTTTTTATTTTAACAGCAGATAAAGAAGCTCATCAGGAACGTTTTATTTCAAGAGCTATTGCAATAAAAAGAGGTGGAGCACAATTGGATTACTTTAGGGAAAATAGGATAATTAATGATTATCTAATTTTTAAAGCTAAATCCATGTCAGTTCCTGTGATAAATAATAAGACTATGGATAAAACATTGAAAAAAATATTGCAAAGTATTCATGAAGTGTCCGAAGATATTTTTGTAAAACATTCTGTTGATTTAATTGATTTGGAAAGGGAAATAATTACAAAACATGGTGGTAAAATAACTAATATTTCTTATTATATTCCGGAATTTAAAGAACCATTGGTTCGAACTATAGATGACTATGATGATGATTCAATTAAGGGTCCTGAAGCAGATTCGAAAAAGAAGGAATCCTTGGCTAAACTATATGACTTATCCAATAATATTCATAGTCATCATATCTCTGCTCCGGATCGAGAAAGTTTAAATAAGATTATCAAAGAATTGGATGAAAATAATTTAATCATAGATAAAAATTTAATTAAAAACAAATAAAAATTATCATAGATAACTAGTAGAATTGATTCATATGACTAAAGATAATATTGTTTATAATAATGAAATCATGTATTCTGATTGTCCTGTTTGTGGTGGAGAAAAAACTTTAGAAATAACCAATCGAACGGATAATATTCCTTATTTTGGGGATATGTTAGAAACTGCAGTTTCTTGTAAAAATTGTGGTTACCAATCATCAGATAGTATTTCTTTAGAACATAATGAGCCAATGAGGTTCAAATTAAAAATAGACAGTACAAAACTAAGTTCCAGGGTTGCAAAGTCACAGACAGCAACTATCTCTATTCCTGATTTGGGTTTAAAAGTTGAACCGGGACCAAAATCACAGGGTTATGTTTCAAATGTTGAAGGTATCTTAAATAGGTTCGAAAGTGCAGTATTACGTGCAATTAAACTTGAAGGTGAAGAAATAGATCCTGATATACAAGATAAAGCTTTAGATATAATTGATTATTTAACAAGAATTAAAATGGGTGAAATGTCTGCACTATTGATATTGGAGGATCCTTTTGGTAATAGTGTAATTGATGATGATGATGTTGATAAAGAAATATTAACGCCCGAAGAAGCAGAAAAGTTACAGACAGGTTTTGCTACATTTGATCAAAGTGAGGTAGAATAATGTCAATATTGGATGTTATGGAAAAACGATATAGTGTAAGAGGATATCTTGATAAAGAGGTAGAGGATGAAAAATTAAATAAAGTATTAAGGGCTGCACAAGTTGCACCTACAGGGGTAAATGCTCAGGCTTTCAAAATATATGTTATTGAAACAAAAAAACATATAGATGAATTGAAAGAAGTAGGAAAATGGGATTGGTTTACAGAAGCACCTTACATCATTGCAGTAGTTTCAAAAGCATCAGATGCATGGACAAGATATGATGGTAAAAATTTGGGGGATATTGACGCAACAATTGTTATGGATCACATAATCTTGGAAGCTACAGAATTAGGATTGGGCACTTGTTATATCGCTGCTTTTAATAAAGAAGCTTTAACAGAAATGTTAAATTTATCTAATGAATATGAACCAGTTTTATTGACTCCTTTAGGATATCCTAATGCTGAACCAAGAGGAACTGATAGAAAAAGTATTGAAGAATTAGTTGAATTTATTTAATCTCCTTTTTTTACTATTTTTTATTACTTTAAATATTATTTAAAAAGAAATATTTTAATCTCTTATTCTTGGAACTTCAAATGTATTAATTATGAAATGTGCTAATACATATGAAACTAACAAAATTGCAATAATTATTTCTATGATTAGTTCATATTGCATATATGGTAAAACAATCCCTATTTTAGATAAATATTTCATTGTAAATAAGGTCGTTACTGCATTTATTACGATGGGAAATGTATAACCAGCATACGTTGGGTAAAAAGGTAGTTTCCAATATTGTATGAATTTACAAAGAACCATTATGTAAAGTATTTTAGTAATTACATAAAATGATATTACTAAATAAAAATTATTTGGACTGACAGATGCAAGATAACCTACAGCACATAAGCTAAATGGTGCTGCATATACTCCTATGACTGGTTTTGTTGGTTCAGGTACTGAAATAGTTAAGTATCTGTAAGAAATTGCTAAGAATACTAAGATTACACATATGAAACTAAACCAGAATGCTATCGTTCCAATAAATTCTTGATGAAATGTTGGGGCAGTTATTGCAATCATTTGAACTCCTGCAAACACAACGAATGATCCTGCAGTATAATCTGTTATATCAAAGTGTAATACGAATTTAATTATATAATTTATAACAAAACAGATATGGATTAAAACAGCAAAAATCCATAATGAAATTGCAGTTGAGTAACCCACATAAGGATAAATGAAATTTGAAATTAACATTAAAGCCATAGATAATGTGGCAATAATACTTGCTAGTACTGGGTTATCCAAATCTTCTTTAAAATATTTGGGATATTTATACAATTTAATAATTACTAATATGAATAATAATGCTGAAATGAAACCACAAACTTCTCGACTATATGGAAAAAAATCGTACAATAAATTTCCCATAGCCGCTATTCCAAGAATGGGTCCACCAATAGAAATAGGTAAATGTTCAATATTTGTTTTCATAGTTTTCAACCATATCTTTTCTATTAATATGTTTGTAACTATAAATATTAAAAAAATTGTAACTGTGTTAGTGAAAATGGGGAGGTGATATGATTAAAACGATTTAGAATAAATCGTCTTCTTCATCTTCTTGGTTTGGTTTATCATTAATTTTTAATGTAGCTTTAACATCCATACTTAATGCATCACAATCAGCTTTGATAGCATCCAGGTGTTTTAAAATTCTGATTTTTTCTTCGTTAATTCTTTCGATATTTGTGTAAGGATATGTTGATTCTTTTAGCATTTCATATTCTACTGTTGAATATGGGTATTCATTTAATTGTTTACATACATTTGCTAGAACGTCGCCTAAGAATTTGTTCATTTCAACTTTTACACGTTCTCTTATCATTTTATCATCGTCTAAGTGTTGTTTCATTAATCGAACAACTTCTGCTTTAGCAAATGGTAATTTTTCATCATCTTCATCTAAATATTCTTCGATTTCTTCAACGTTTCCTTCAGTTTCTATTGTGTCTAATTCAGTTTCTTCAATTTCATTAATTTCTTCAAATTCTGCCATATAATCACTTTTCACTTATTATTTTAAAATTATTATTTAAATTATCAATAATTGTAATAATATATTTATCTCTTTTAGTTAATAAATGTGATGTTAAAATTATGGATTCAATGATTAATATATATGTATTTTCATTAAACATGAATGATTTTAGTTTACACTATATTCAATTTAATTAATTTTAAGAGTAAAATTTTCTAAAAAAAAGTTGAATTATGTAGGTGTATAAAGGTTATTTTTCAAAAATAAGGTAAGAAGATAAGGAAAAAAATTTCTAAAAAAAAATAAAATATTGGAACTAAATAATATTTAAACTTAAATCTAATGATTTTGCACTGTTGGTTATAAAACCACTGGATATGACGTCAACATCTAATTCAGCATAATTAAGTATGTTTTCGGGATTAATACCTCCACTTACTTCAATAATTACATCTTCTCTTAATCTTCGTTCTTTTAAAGTATTTAAAACAGAGGATATTTCTTTTGGTGTCATATTGTCCAGCATTACAATATCTGCACCAAACATACTTGCACGAACAGCATCTTCTTCGGATTCTACTTCAATTTCGATTTTTTTTGTGAAACTGACATTTTCTTTAGCTAACTCTATTGATTCTATAACTCCACCGACTACTTGGATGTGGTTATCTTTAATTAGAACACAATCATCTAATTTGAATCTATGTGTATCTCCACCACCTATTTCCACAGCTTTTTTTTCTAATTTTTGTAGGCCGGGTGTTGTTTTTCTAGTACAAGCAACTTTGACATTAGGATTTACTTCTTTAACTCTATCGCAAGTGTTTTTAACTAATGTGGCAATACCACTTAAATGCATCAAATAATTCAATATACTCCTTTCTACCATCAAGATGTCTTTTGCCTTTCCTTCAAACTCTAAAATCACATCTCCCTTGTGGATATCTTCTCCATCCAAAAATGAACTGGATATATTTAAACCAAATTCATTAATGATATAATGAGCTACATCCATTCCAGCTAAAATTCCATCTTCTTTACATAAAATTTCAGCTTGAGCCCATTTGTTTTCAGGTATTAAACTATTTGTTGTAATATCTTCGTATCCTATATCATCATATACATTTTCTATAATTCTGTTATCACTAAAAATTGTCATAAACACACGTTCCATAGAGTTTTATTTTCTATCTATGTAATTAATGATTATTTATTTTTTAACATTTTTAATATAAGAATTAAATATAATTTTTTTATTAAACAGAATATTTAAAATATTAAAAATATGAAGTATAAATATAAATATATAGTAATTTAATTGTTTATTAAAATTACAAAATCAAAAATGGGGTATAAAAATAATTGAATTAACCTTTTTGGGTACAGCCTCTGCAATACCCACTAAAACTAGAAATCATGCAGCTATCGTATTAAAGATATATGATAGAACGGTTCTTTTTGATTGTGGTGAAGGTACTCAAAAACAAATTATGGAAGCTCAAGTTAGTCCTATGAAAATTGATGATATATACATCACTCATTTGCATGGGGATCATATTTTGGGATTGCCTGGTATTATTCAATCTTTAGCTTTTCGTGGAAGAACAAGACCGTTGAATATTTATGGTCCTGTCGGAATAGCTAATTTAATAGAACATATTAAAAATTTAGGTTATTTTGCCATTTCTTATGAATTAAATGTTCATGAAATTATGGATGATGATGTTGTAATTTATCAACAAAATAATTTTTTAATTAGGGCTATGAAAATGAAGCATACAGTAACAAATTATGCTTATAAAGTTGAAGAAATTAAGCAACCGAAATTTTTGAGACCTAAAGCAATTGAATTGGGTGTTCCACCAGGTCCTTTGTTTGGAAAGTTACAAGCAGGAGAATCTGTGGTGGTGGATGGTAAAACAATTTTTCCAGAACAAGTACTTGGTCCCCCAAGAATTGGTGTTAAGTTAGTATATAGTGGAGACACAATACCTCAAGAAAATATGATTTATTTTGCTAAAGATGTGAATGTTCTAATTCATGAAGCTACATTTTCTGAAGAATTTAGGGATAAAGCCTTGGAAAATGGACATACAATAGCGAAAGATGCAGCTTTAATTGCAAAAAACGCTAATGTTGAACAGTTAATATTGACTCATTTATCAAATAGATATACAACATCTGAAGTATTAGAAGAAGAAGCTAAAGAAATATTTGAAAAAACGGTCTATGCAGAAGATATGATGACAGTAATAGTTGAAAACAATAAAGAAGTTAAAATAATTAAAAAATAGGTGTAAACATGTCTTTATTTAGTAAAACAGAAGTTAATAAATCAATGCTTCCTTTCATTGAAAATGGTGAGGGAGTTGGAGTAGTCAAAGTAAACGGATATGGGAAAGCATCAGCTAGGATGGAATCTTATAAAATCATATTTGATTCATATGAAGGTAAAAATCCAATAATTGAATCCGTATCTGCTATAACTTATTTGAGTTATAAGAAAGGTAATTTCATATCAGAACCAAAATTGGAAATAGGCATATCTCATAAAAAGTACATTCTTTCAGGTGTAGATAACAACGACGATGAATTAGAAACTTTTTATAGAACTATCCTAGATGTAAAAAATTTAGAAAAAGAACAAAAAAGATCTTCACATATGGGAGTTAATAAACCTCTACTTAATAATGAAGATGAATTTGATGAACTTGAGTCAGTTGTTGATGATTTAAATAATGATATGAACGTTGATTTAGAAAAAGAAGTTTTAAATGAAATTTCTGATGAACCAGAAGTTGTAGAAACAAAAGCAGATGCTGATGTTTCCGAATCTGAAGAAGATTTAGAAAAAATTATTGAAGATGATTCTGGTGACGAATTTGAAGTTTTAGAAGAACTGGATAATGATGAAGTTGAAGTATCTGAAGAATCTCAAAAAAATGATATCACAGAAGCAGAATCACAAGAAAGTGATGAAATTGATGAATTTGAAGATCTGGAACTTTTTGAAGATTCCGATGAAATCATCTTTGAACCAGATGAACCTATTGTAGATAGTCCACAGGATATTGAAGACGATTCTGAAATTTTGGATGAACCAATTGTTGAAGAATATGATGAAGATTTCGAAGATTTTGATGATGAAATAGTGGATAAGGAAATAGATTCTGACAGAATTATTACAGAAGCTGATGAAAATGTTGAATCTGAAATAAGCGAAGAATCAAAAGATGACAAAAATATTGAAGCAGAAGCTGAAGTTAAAAAAGATGTTGTTGTTGAACAATTACAAGAAACATCAGATTCAACAGATAACAATATTATTACAACTGATAACATAACTTCTGAAATAGGTAAAATGAAACAGCAATTGTTTACAGGAATAAACAATATTCAAGATGAATTAAATTCTGAAAACCCAGATAATCCACAGGTTTCAACATATATGCAACCAGATCCTGTTGATCAAATCAGAAGGTATTATGAACTTAAAGAGGATGGAATCATTACAGAAGAAGAATTTGAACTTAAGAAAAAACAATTACTAGATTTATGATTGGGGCCACTCCATGAAACCATTTAAGGTTGTAAGTACAATACTTGGATTTGTACTGGTACTTACACTTATTGTACTTTCTTTAGCTTATTTATTTGTTGGATTTTAAAAATAATATGATATAGGTGAAATATTTATGAATATTCCATGGGTAGAAAAATACAGACCACAAACATTGGATGATGTAGTAGGACAAGACCAGATAGTTTCAAGATTAAAAAGATATGTCGAAGAAAATTCAATGCCTAATATAATGTTTACAGGTTCTGCTGGTGTAGGAAAAACTACTTGTGCATTAGCTTTAGCAAAGGCTCTGTTGGGTGAATATTGGCAACAGAACTTTTTAGAATTAAATGCTTCTGATGCCAGAGGTATTGACACTGTAAGAAATGAGATTAAAAGTTTCTGTAAATTAAAAGCAGTAGGTGCACCGTTTAGGATAATATTCTTGGATGAAGTAGACAACATGACTAAAGATGCTCAACAAGCACTTCGTCGTGAAATGGAGATGTACACAAAGACTTCATCATTTATATTATCATGTAATTATTCTTCAAAAATCATTGATCCGATACAATCAAGATGTGCAATTTTTAGATTTGCTCCTATAAAAGCATTTGAAATCATTAACCGATTGAAATATATTGCAGAACAGGAAGGTATAGAAGCAGATCAAACAGCATTAGAAAATATAGTGTACTTCACTCAAGGAGATATGAGACGTTCAATTAACATTTTACAAGCATCAACTACTGATGATAACAAAATAACCGAAGAAACAGTATATGAAGTAATTAGTCGCGCAAAACCAAAAGATGTTAGAAAGATAATTAATAAAGCACTTGATAAAGACTTCTTGGGAGCAAGAGATTTATTGAGGGATATTCTAATTGTTGAAGGAATAAGTGGTGATGATCTAATTACTCAATTATATCAGGAAGTTTCTGAAATGTCAAGAGAAGGATTGATTGATGAGGAAAACTTTGTCAAGTTGATGGAATATATGAGTGAATGTGATTATAGAATTCGTGAAGGAGCAAATCCTAGGCTCCAATTAGAAGCGTTAATAAGTAAATTTTTATTAGTTAAATAGGTTGCATCAAATTGAAATGGGTAGAAAAATATTCACCTAAAAGTTTAGGTGACGTACTTGGAAATGCTAAAATCAAAGCTGAAATAGAAGTATGGGCTAATAAATGGTCTAAGGGTGAACCTCAGAAACCATTATTATTAATGGGACCTCCAGGTGTTGGTAAAACAACAATTGCTCATTTAATAGGAAAAGAATATTTTTCTGAAACAATTGAAGTAAATGCTAGTGATAAAAGATCTTATGATATTATAAAAAGAACTATAGGTGAAGCCTCTAAAACCAGAAGTCTATTCCATGAAGGTTATAAATTAATAATTATGGATGAGGTTGATGGAATTAATGGACGTGATGATTCTGGGGGAGTACGGGCCATTAATGAAACCATTAAAAATGCTAAACAACCTTTAATAATGATGGCAAATGATCCCTATAGTAAAAGATTAACTTCAATTAAAACTAAATGTCAAGCAATTAAATTTACAAAGGTTCATTCAAACACTATTAATGCACAATTAAAAAGAATTTGTGATAGTGAAGGTATTTCTTATGATCCTGAAGCTTTAAAAATGTTAAGTAAACAGAGTAATGGTGATTTACGTTCTGCAATTACTAGTCTTGAAGCGATAGTGGATAATGATAAAAATATTACGATGGACAGTATATCTGTTGTTTCACAAAAAGATGGTGAACAAAATATCTTTGACACTGTTCGTACAGTTTTAAAAAGTAAGAATCCTGAACATGTTATTGAAGCTATGCGTGTTGATGCTCAACCATCATTATTGATAGAGTTCATTGCTGAAAACATTCCTAAAGAATATGAACGAACAGATGAAATAGCTAAAGCTTATGAAATGATAGCATTGGCTGATTTGAATCTTGGAAGAGCATTCAGAACACAAAACTATGTTTATTGGAAATATGCCTTTTTATTCATGGGAAGGGGTGTTGCAGCCAGTAAGAAACAAACCTATAAAAAGTTTGCTAGATACTCCGGTTCCTCCATCTTTTCTAAAATGTCTAAAAGTAGAAAACGTAAGAATTTAGTTGAACTGGTTACAGAAAAAATGGGTAAGAGATTACATACATCTCCTAAAGAATTGGAAAAACATATCCCTTTTTATGAAATCCTTTTTGAAGATAATGAAAGAGCCTATGATTTCAAAGAATATTTTAAACTTGATGATGAAGAGATAAAATTGTTCCGTTCTCGTAAAATCCCTGCTTCTGTGGAGAAGAAGAGAATTAAAGAACTTCAAAAACAGCAAGAATTAGAAGAAAAAGAAATTCAAAAAGAAAAAGAACAGTTATTAAAAAATCAATCCAATTCTAAGAAATCTACGGATAAAAAACAGAGTAAAAAGTTAATGGAAGAAAACTCAGAAATAAAGGATGTTTCAAATACGATTAAATCTGAATTAACTTCTTCAAAAACTAAAAAGGATAAAAAATCCATCAAAACTAAAAATAAATCAGAAGACTCTGCTAAAAGTATCGATAAATCAGAAGAGCCTGTAAAATCTGCTCCTAAAGAATCTGAAAATAAAGGTAATGATAAAAAAGAATCAAAAACTAAAAAATATAAACAAACTACATTATTTGATTTTTAATTTTACCTTTACAACTTTTTTTTATTCCCAATTATTTTTATATAAAACTTTAATTTGTGTAAAACCAATATTATATATAGAGTAATATTAGTATATTATTAAAATAATCAACTGTTGAGTGATATTTACATGTTTTTTTACACTGAAAATATGATGAAATTTGCATTTTCTTCCGAAATGCCTGAACAGAATAATTTTGAATCAGGTTATGCAATAATGGGAGTACCTTTTGACAGTACAACCAGTTATAAATCCGGTTCCAGATATGGTCCTAAAGCTGTAAGAGAAGCTTCATATAATTTTGAAACTTATAATTTACATTTTGATAAATCATTAACTGTAGACAGTTATGATATCGGAGATATTTATATAACAAATGGAAATTATGAGAAAACAAATGAGATGATTATAGATACGGTATTATCCGTATTGTCTATGGGTCTTAAGCCAATCGTTATTGGTGGAGAACATACGATAACTAATGGTGTTTTAAAGGCAATATATGATTATGATGAAGATTACTTTCATAATTTAACCATAGTACATCTTGATGCTCATTTTGATATGAGAGATACCTATCTTGATGAAAAATATTCTCATGCAACTGTTTTGAGAAGAATTCATGAACTTCAACCAAAGGAAATTATTCAATTAGGAATCAGATCTGCAGAACTTGAAGAATTAGATTATGTAAAGAAACAGGATAATATTACATATTTTACTAATTATGATATTAAAAATAATTTTGAAACTGTATTGGATTATCTAAAAAAAATAGAATCACCCATTTATATAACTGTTGATATTGATGTATTGGATCCGGCTTATGCTCCATCTGTAGGTACACCTTCTCCATGTGGTATAAGTCCTTTTGATTTGGAAGAAATAATTGGAATTTTATCTCAAAAAGAATCTATAGGTTTGGATGTGGTGGAAGTTTCATCAGACACTATAGGTGATTCTACTAGTATTAATGCGGCTCAAGTAATTTATGATTATTTATGTTTAAAAAGTTAAATAAGGTGGTATAATGTTTCCAAATATACGTATGAGAAGAATGAGAACAGATGAAAGAATTAGGGCAATGTTTCGTGAAACAAATGTGGGTATTGAAGATTTAATTTATCCAATCTACATTAAGGAATCAGCAAAGGACGGGGAACCTGAAGAAATATCAACAATGCCCGGTCAATATAGGTATTCTATTAACGATGCAATAGAATTTGCAGGTATTCTTGAAGATAGTGGTTTAACTTCAACAATTTTATTTGGAATTCCTGATCATAAGGATGAGGTTGGAAGTAGTGCATATGATTCTGAAGGTATTATTCAGCAAACAATTAGAGGTTTAAAAGAGCAGACAGACCTTGTAGTATTAGGGGACGTTTGTATGTGTGAATACACTGATCATGGGCACTGTGGAATCATAAAGGATAATTATGTTCAAAACGATGAAACTTTACAATATCTGTCTAAAATAGCAGTTAGTTATGCTGATGCAGGTGTTGATGTTATTGCACCTAGTGATATGATGGATGGTAGGGTTAAAGCAATAAGAGAAGGATTGGATGCAAATGATTATGTGAATACACCAATATTTTCTTATGCAGCAAAATATGCTTCAACTTACTATGCTCCATTCAGGGATGCAGCAGATTCAACTCCTAGTTTTGGTGACAGAAAATCATATCAGATGGATCCAGCAAACTTCAATGAAGCAATTAGGGAAGTCAATTTAGATGTTCAGGAAGGGGCCGATGCTATAATTGTTAAACCTGCTTTAGCATATTTGGATGTTTTACGTGAAGTTAAACAAACTTTTAAAATGCCTACTATTGCATATCAGGTTAGTGGTGAGTATTCTATGATAACTGCAGGTATTGAGAAAGGTTATATCACATGGGATTTACTTGATGAAACCTTGTTAAGCATCAAAAGAGCTGGTGCTGATATGATAATTAGTTATTTTGTACCTCAATTATTGGGTATAGAATAATTCTTCTACTTTTTTTTCTCTTTTTTTACATAACTTAATAATTAATTAAATACATAAATCTTAATATAATAAATTATTATTCATAATTTTTATACTTACTTATCATTAAGTTCTAGGGAGGATATGGATTCGATTGATGCTAAATTATCGTAATATTGCACAGTTCGGTGAAATTGCTGCATTATTGGAAGTAAGTGGATATCCCAAGCCGGGAAATGTTCACAGAACACAAAATTTTACGGATATGACCTACGAAGATTTTCTAATTAGTGCAAGTGTTCTAAGAGAAAATCTTGAGATTGTTGCATATAATGCTTCAAAGTATTATCCAAACCTATTAAATAAGATTTATTTGGGTGAAGCAATTTTACGTACTGTAAAAATTACAAATAAACTTGTAAACACTAATACAAATTTAGGAATTAGTATGCTTATGATTCCACTTTCTGCCGGTTTTGGAGCTTTACATAATTCAGAAAATATATATAACTTACCTAAAATTGTTGATATCATCATGAAAAATACTCAACCTGATGATGCAGTAGCTTTAACAAAGGCAATTGTATTGGCTAAGGCTGGGGGAATGAATGAAACATCAAAATATGATGTTAATAATAGTAATACATTAAATGAAATTGTAGAAAATCAAATAAACGTATATGATTTACTAAAGATGTCAGCAAAATATGATAAAATTTCATATGAACTGGTAAATGGATTACCTATTATTTCGGAATTTGGTTTTCCTACTTTTACTAAGTATGAAGAAGAATATTCTAGAAATGATGTTACTTTGGAAATATTTTTAACTTTACTTTCAAATGTCCCAGATACTTTAATTAGTAGAAAATATGGGGAGGATGTTGCCGTCACGGTTTCCAAAAGGGCTAAACGAATATTGAAAGAAACTGAAATTAATACGGAAGAAAGATTTAAAGAATTAAAAGATTTTGACGAATATTTGATAAATAAAAAGTATAATCCCGGAACAACCGCAGATTTTACAGCAGCATCATTATTTGTAGGTTTAGTTGATAAATATTCTAATATAAAATTATAAAGGGGGAGGTAATTGATGTTAGATAAAATTAAAAATGAGTTACATTTATATGAAAAAAAATTCCTTAAGGAATTATCGGAAGATATTAATGCAACACCTGAAGAAATAGCAGAAAGACAAGATATGCCTTTGAAAGCAGTTACTAGTGCTGCAGGTATGTTGGCCAGTAAAGATATAATTACTGTTGATAAATTTTCAACAGAAAACATTAGTTTATCTGAAGAAGGTGAAGAATATTTGGCGAATGGTTTGCCAGAACACAGAATTCTTAAAGCATTACAGGATTTTTCTTCTGAAGGTAAAGATGTGGTAAGTTTAGATGAAACCATAGAAAGAGCAGGCGTATCTAAACAACAGATGAATTTTTCCATGGGAATATTAATGCGTAATAGATGGGCAAAAATCGACAAAGGTAATTTATCCATTAGTGAAGACGGTAAAAATGTAGATTTAAATGAATTACCTCAAGTAAAATATTTACAATTCATTAAAGATAATAAACAAGTACCTTCTGACAGTATTCCTGAAGAATATGATGAAGTCAAAAAAGAGTTCACAAAAAGGAAAGATTTATTCAACATTACCGTAACCCAGGACTTCAAATACAAAATTAATGAATTAGGTCAAGAAATCATTGATGATGGAATAGAAATTCAGGATGAAGCTACACAATTAACACATGAACAATTAAAAACAGGTTCTTGGAAAAATTTACATTATAGAGGATATGATATCAATGCATCAGCACCAAATTATTTTCCGGGAAAAGTTCATCCATTACAACAAACAATTGAAGAAATTAGAAGTATCTTTATAGATTTGGGTTTTGATGAAGCTAAAGGAAACATTTTGGAATCAGCTTTCTGGAACTTTGATATGTTGTTCCAACCACAAGACCACGCTGCTAGGGAAATGCAGGATACTTTCTATGTAAGCAATCCTCCAATCGCAGATTTACCGAGTGAAGATCTGGTTGAAAAAACAAAAGCAGAACATGAAACTGGTGGAAATACGGGAAGTAAAGGATGGCAGTATAAATGGGATGTTGAAGTTGCAAAACAGATGGTTTTAAGAACACACACAACAGGATTATCTGTCAGGTATCTATCAGAACATGAACCACCATTAAAAATGTTTTCAGTAGGTAGGGTATTCAGAAGAGAAACATTAGATTACAAACATTTACCTGAATTCCATCAAGTGGAGGGTATTGTTGCCGGAGATGACATGAGCTTTAAAAACCTATTGGGAATTTTGAAAGAATTTTATAAAAAATTAGGATTTAAAGTAAGATTTAGACCAGCATACTTCCCATACACTTACCTTTCAGTAGAATCCGAGATTTATGTTCCTGAAAAGAAAAGTTGGATGGAATTAGGTGGTTCTGGAATGTTCAGACCAGAAGTACTTGAACCGTTAGGTATCAAAACACAAGTTGCTGCTTTTGGTTTAGGTATTGAACGATTAGCTATGATGCGTTGTAATGTTGATGATATTCGTCAGTTATATCAAAGTGATATTGGATGGTTACGTCAATTACCAGTAACTAAAAACATCAAATCATTTTAAAAAGGGTGAATATTATGGTTATCAGTCCATTAGAATTTAATTTAGAAGCAATAACAAATACAATAACTATGCTAGAAAAAGAAAATAAAGATGAAAACAAAGAAAAGATTGAAAGTCTTAAAAAAGAAAGAGACAATTTATTAAAAGAATTAAAAGTATTTTAATTTCTTTTATCTATTTTTAGAAAAATTATTTTGAGCTGATATTGATGGAATTATTAGTTAGTGCAATTAATTTAGAAGAAGCTAAAGAAGCTAGATTAGGTGGAGCTGATATTTTGGATGTTAAAAATCCTAAAGAAGGTTCCTTGGGTGCTAATTTTCCATGGATAATTAAACAGATTAGTGATTATGCAAATGGTGAAATAGTTGTTAGCACTACAATAGGTGATGTACCATACAAACCAGGTACAGTTTCATTAGCTGCTTTGGGGAGTGCTGTTTCTGGTTCGGATTATGTAAAAGTGGGATTATATGGAACTAAGAATTATGACCAAGCATTGGAAGTAATGAATGCTGTTGTAAGAACAATCAGGGAATACGATGAAAATATTGTTGTAGTTGCTTGTGGTTATGCTGATGCATATAAAACTGGTTCTATTCTCCCGAAGGACATTCCACTTGTGGCTAAAAATAGTGATTGTGATGTCGCAATGCTTGATACATATATTAAAGATGGTCATAGATTGACTGATCATATGGATGTTGATGAATTAAAAGATTTTGTACAAACAGCTCATGATTATGGTCTTAAAGTAGCTTTAGCCGGATCAGTCAATAAAAATGATGTTGACATGTTAAAAAGTATTGGTTGTGACATCATGGGAGTTAGAGGTTGTGTATGCAGTGGTGGTGACAGAAATACTGGAACCATAAATCACAAATTAGTACAAGAATTAAAAGATAACATTTAATTAGAATTTATGATAAAAATAATACTAATATAAAAATTTAAATTTTATAGTATTTATTGAATTTTTTAAGGGGCATTATATGAGTAAGTTTACAGATAAATTAACAAAAGCAGAAGATACTTATACATTTGATGATTTTTTAATTAAACCAGGTCTATCCAGTATAGAACCAAAAGATGTCAAATTAAATACAAAAGTATCAACAAATTATGATTTAAATATACCAGTAGTAAGTTCAGCAATGGATACTGTAACTGAATCTGAAATGGCTATTTCTCTTGCAAGACAAGGGGGTCTTGGAGTTATTCATAGGAATTTAACTATTGAACAGGAAGTCAAAGAAGTTAAAAAAGTTAAATTTGCAAATGAATTAACAGTAAAAGAAGTTATCACAATATCTCCTGATGAAACAGTAGCTGATGCTCAAGATATAATGGATATTGAAGGTGTCAGTGGTTTACCTGTAGTTAATGAGGATAATGTGGTAGTTGGTATAATCAGTAGAAGGGATATTAAACCATTACGCGGAAAACGAATGAACTGTAAAGTTAAAGAAGCTATGACTCATAATGTACTTACTATAGCTGAAGGTACTGATACTGATACAGCATTAGATATAGCTTATGAGAATAAAGTTGAACGTTTACCAGTAGTTTCAGAAAATAATGAACTGGTGGGTATCGTTACAATGAAAGATATCTTGGAAAGAAAAAAATTCCCAAATGCAGTTAGGGATGATAAAGGAAGATACTTGGTTGCAGCTGCATGTGGTCCTTTCGATATCGATCGAGCTATGGCATTAAGTGATGCCGGTGCAGATATTATAGCTATTGATAGTGCTCATGGTCATAAAACAGATATTATTGAATCCGTAAGGGAAATGAATAAAAACGTAGAATCTGATATTTTATTAGGTAACATTGCAACAGCAAAAGCAGCTGAAGATATTCTTAAAGCTGAAATTAATGGAATCAAAGTTGGAATTGGTCCTGGTTCCATATGTACAACACGTATTGTTGCAGGTGTTGGAGTACCACAATTAAGTGCAGTATCCAGTGTCGCTGATGTTGCAAGTGATTATGATGTTCCTGTTATTGCAGATGGTGGTTTAAGATATTCAGGTGATGTAGCAAAAGCATTGGCAGTAGGAGCAAATGCAGTAATGGTTGGTAGTTTACTTGCAGGAACTACTGAATCTCCAGGTGAAATGACTATTAGAAATGGACGTAAATACAAACAGTATAGAGGAATGGGTTCATTAGGTGCTATGACTGGTGGAGTAGGAGCTGGAAAAGACAGATATTTCCAAGGTTCCGGTAGTAACATGAATTCTACAAAATTAGTTCCTGAAGGTATCGAAGGTGTTGTACCTTATAAAGGTGAAGCAAGTCAAATAGTATACCAATTAATGGGTGGATTAAAATCATCTATGGGATATGTTGGAGCTGCTTCCATTAAGGAAATGCATGAAAAAGCAGAATTAGTTCATATAACTCCAAATGGTATGTCCGAAAGTCATCCTCATGACATAACTATTACTAACGAAAGTCCAAATTATCATCCACGAGAATAATTTGGCATAAGCCCCTCTTTCTTATTTTTATACATCTTTTTCTATTATTTATTGTTTATATATGTTAAAAAATAGTCAATATTCTTGAGACTTAGATAAAAATTATTGAATAAAAAGTTTACTTATTTTCAGGTTATTGTATTTAAAAATTTAAAAAAAAGAAATTAGTTTGAAATTTCATCTGATGGATTAATTTGTAATCTTTCAGTTAATTGTAGTTTGCCCCTACTTAGACAGATATCGTATGCTTCATCTTCTGAGATAAATTCACCACGACTGCAACTTGAAAAAAATTCATCATAATATAATAAGATGAGTTTATTTTTGTATTTTCCATCTTTAACTCGGACTAAACCCAACCGGCCTGATTCATTACAATAAGACGGCTTATTATCAAAAGTTAAATTATCAATAAAAGGAGTTTGTCCAACTTTTTTATTATTTTTATTATAAACAGGTATAAGCATAAATAATCATCTCCTCACCTATGGTTTTAATTCTTTAATATCATCTGGATATTTTCCTAAGATCCTTTCCATTATTGACATTTTTTTGATTTCTGCGAAGATTACATTATACTGTTTATTCTCGTTTTGAATTTCATTGAATTCTTCATGTAATTTATTGAGATTTTCAACAATATGCTTGTAATCACTTCTGGCAGTTCTTGTGTCTTTTTGCTGCTGTTTTAATTCATCAGTTAATGTTTTTAAAGAGTCGTTTAATACCGTGTTATCACTTTTAAGGTTATCATATAATTCTTCAAGATTATCATATTGCTGTTGCAATAATTTTTTTTCTCTTTCAGGAATATCCGATAATCCTTTTAACTTAATGTTCTCTTCAGTAAGTTGTCTGTTTGTGTTTTTTAGTTCTTCGTTAATTTTGATTAATTTTTTGTTTTCTTCTTGTATATCCTGGTATTTATTTTTCGTACTTTGAAGTTGATCTGAAATGTTACTGTTATCTGAATTTTTAATTTTTAACTTGTTATTTTCTTCAGTGATATTTTTAATGTTATTCTCATACTCTTTTAATTTATTTTCCAAAATTTTATTATTATCTTTTAGAAAATCATTTTCATTATTTAATAGATTATTTGAATTATTTAAATCAGCTAGTTTTTTTTCCAAAATATTGTTTTCTTCTTGTATATCTATTACTTTTTTTTCGGAAGTTTCTACTTTTTTTAATAAAATATTGTATTCATTTTGAAGATCATCGTATTCTTTAATATCTACTAATGAATTATTGTTATAAGCAACTAATATTTGTTCTAAGGCTTCACCAATTTTTATTCCATTTTTTTCAGCGTTTTCCTTAAATTTATGCCATTCTTCAATATTTTTTATTCTTGCAGTAGCTTGACCTGAAGTCATAAATACACCTTACTATATTTGTTAACAATTATTTTGTCAATGTTAACTACTTGTTAACAATAATTTTTAATAAAAACATTTTAAAACATCAATATCAGTGAGTCTTTCATCATCCGTATTTTAGTTCAAATGGCTATATTTATTAACTTTTTCTTGTTAACTTTTTGTTAACTTTTTTTCTATTTAATATTTTTATATTACTTATTATATATACTTTGTTAACAAATGTTTTATTTTTTTTCAAGTAAATTAACATTAAATATTTTTTGTTAACATTTGTTTACATTTTCTTTTCCTGATGTTAAGTTATGTTAACTATAATAAAACAAGTGTTAACATTTGTTAACATGTCATTTTTTTCAAAATTAAATCTTTATTTAAAACATAATATTGTATGATAAACTAATGTTTTATGATGTTTTCTTCATTAATTTTTTTGTTAACATTTTGAAAATAATAATTTTTTAAAAGAAGATAATATTTATTTTGTTAACATTTTGTTTTAAAAAAAAAGTTTTTTAAAAAAGAAGTTAACTATTTGAAAATTTATATAATTAATTGTTAACATGATGTTAACATGGAAAAACAAATGTTTTAAATATATTCAAATTGGTTAACTTGGTAATGTAAGGAAATCGGTTAATTTAATATTTTTTTCTATTGCTATTTTTTTATTCTCTGGTGACATGAATAATGCAAGATCTGCATAATTGTATTGAGCTAGTTTCAAAGAGTCAATAATTGTAGATACTTCTGTCAATGGTTTTAATCCATCATCAGTTTCAACTTTCATATTCATCTTTTTGAAGGATAATTCTTCAGGCATATCAATTATTACTTCTTCTGGTTTCAAATCTAATTTATTTGCTATTGCTTCTTCAGCTTCTGTTAAATCTTTTTTATCCATTTCTACTATTAATGATGGTTTTTCAAATTGTGCAAGATTTATTGTATCTGTTTTTTTGTATAAATGTCGTGTATCTAAATTTTGCATAGTTTTTTCTGGTAATCCTGGTGTATTACGTGTAATATTTATCAAATCACCATCATCTAAATATCTAAGCTGTTTTTCTTCTATTATGTTATCTTCCAGAAGTCTGGATAACGATACTCTAAACATACTGTTTACTATTCTTGTTGTATGATGTTGGTAAACAGTAGGATACATAAAGTATCTGGCTAATAAAGTAGATTCTGCAGCCTGAACACCTTTTGGTGATAGGACTAAATCTTCATTATCATAAGTTAAACTATAAATTAATCTTTCGGTGTCAATAACTCCATAAGCAACACCAGTGTAATAGGAATCTCTTGCTAAATAATCCATTCGATCAACATCCAAATCTCCTGAGATTATTTTTCCATATTTGGTTTTACCATCAATTATACTTTCAATTAATTTAACATCGAATTGTTCTTCAACTATGTCCGTAATGCTAGAATTTGATATAATTTCTTTAGTTACATGTTCATGTTTATGTTTTAATGCTCTTTCAGATACATGAGAAAATGGTGAATGACCTATATCGTGTAATAGACCACAAACTCTTAGTAACTCCACGACTTCTTTGTCTAATTCTAATGTATTTCCAACCTTATTTGCTAAAAAAAGGGTTCCTATAGAATGTTCAAATCTTGTGTGGTTAGCACCAGGATATACTAAGTTGGTAAAACCTAATTGTTTTATCCGTCGTAGTCTTTGCATTTCAACAGTATCTAAAATTTTTAATTCAAAATCTGTTAAATGTAAATCACCATGGATACTATCTCTAATAAAGCCCATTTTTAACATCTCGTTAATTATACTAGTTCACTAATTTCTTTTTTATTTAGTTTTTGAATACGTTCAACACCTTTAATATCTTTGATTACTTTAACAACGGATTTAGGTACTAAATCCTCCCAATTTTCATTATTTAATATTCGTTTTCTAACTTCAGTTCCTGAATATTCTGTTCTATTAAATAGTACAGGTTGGGTAACAGGTATGTTAACTTCTTCAAATAACTGTTGAACTAAACTGTTACCTGAGTAAACTTTAGAAAATGGTGGTGTTAACATTTTCACATGACCCACCCATAGTGAGTTACACGCAATATCTTCTAGGGGGATAATATAATAACGTGATGTGTCTATATTATATTCCCTTAAAGCTTTTGTTAACATTAATATTCGTTCTCCACCAGTAAAAGGATTAGAATTTGTATGACTTTTTTCAGCACTACCTATCCCTATAATTAATTCATCAACTTCTTTTAAAGTATCTAAAATTACACTTATGTGACCTTTATGGACTGGTTGCATTCTACCAATTAATAATCCTCTATTACCATTCATAATATTTCACTTTTTTGATAAATTTCTTATAATTGTTTTTTATTTTATATTTTTCTATTATATATACTTTTCAATCATTTTTAGACTTAAATTAGTTAATTACATTATTAATCTTAAAATTTTTGATTTTTATTTAATTTTTTATCATGTTTTAATTCTTATTTTTCATTTTTAACAAAATTTTTATTTTTTTTCAACTTTAAATAATATGAATAAAAAAAGCTTAAAAAACTTTAAATATATTCATAGATATAATATTATATAGTTTTTTTTTATCATAGTCCTTTAGGGTAGTGGCAATCCTACGAGACTCTGGATCTTGTGACAGCGGTTCGACTCCGCTAAGGACTATTTTTTGGTGTATTTTTTATGATAACTGATTATTCTGAGGAAATTATTGACGATTTATTTTTTAATGTTATTAAGAAGGATAACTCTATAATAATTAATTTAAAAAATAAAAACAACGTATTAATATCTTCTTGGTTAAATGGTGGTCTTTGTCATAATATGACTAATGTTGTTAACATGTCTACTGATGAAAAAGATTATGATGATTTAACTGATGGTGATTTTGAGAATTTTCAAAAGAATAAATTCTTAAAATTGGGATTAAATCCGGAAAAAACAACAGGACTACTGACTTCTGCTTGTATGGATAATTGTGTAATATCTGTTAAAAAATATGAAAAATTAAAAGTAACATCTATTGTTACTGCAGGTGCTGATAAAAACGCAGTTAAAGCAGGTGATCCTGCATCTTTTTATGAATATAATAATAATTATTTTAATCATTTTGGAACTATAAATATTATTATCCTTATCGATGCTAATTTACATGATGGTGCTTTGGTTACTGCTTCAATAACTGCTACAGAAGCAAAAACTAGTGTTCTTCAAGATTTAAAAATTGAAAGTCAATACTCTTCCCATATTGCTACAGGTACAGGTACTGATGGTATTTGTATAATATCTAATAAAGATAGTCAAAATCATATAGAAAATGCAGGAAAACATTCAAAATTGGGAGAATTAATTGCAACTAGTGTTCAAGAAGCTACCAGAGAAGCTTTATATCTTCAAACATTTATGTCAGTAGATTTTCAGAGTACTGTTTTAAGCAGGTTATCACGGTTCAACATAACTTTTGATGATTTTTATACACATACTTCAATTGATAAAAAGGAGTATGCAGCCAAGTTTTACTATTTTAATAATAATACACAAAATGTTGCATTTGTTAGCAGTATAATAAATTTGATTGATGAAGTTAACATAGGTTTACTTAAATTGGAGGATATATTAACTCCTGTTAACATTTTGTTAACATCTTATTTACATCTTGAAATCGAAAACAAAAAAATAGAAAATGTGGAGGATATAATATTTTTATTAATAAATTCTATTAATAAGTATTTATTTGATTAATGTAATAGGCAAATCTATTGTCTTAACAACATTTTGTGCAAAACTTCCAAGTAATGTACTGGTTATTCCAGTTTTTCCATGAGTTCCTAACATAACGGAATCTGCTTCACTTTTTCTAGTTAATTTAACGATATCATATTTTGGACTTCCAAACACAATCATACTTTCGCATTCAACATCATTTTCTAAAGCATAGTCAATAATTACTTTGATATATTCCTGTGCCTGGTTTTCTAAAACATCATATGGTTTTGTTAATTTCTGATCAATGATGTGTGTAACAATTACTTTTCCACCTATTTTTTTAGCAATGTTCACTGCTTCATATCCTGCTTTTTTTGCTAGTTCAGAACCATCTGTTGGGACTAATATTCTTTCAAACATAATTTCACCTATTCACTTTCCATTTCAATAAAATCATTTGTTACTTTTTCAGGATCTCCTTCTTCTATAAGTTTACCTTTATTTATTAGAATGCTTCTGCTGGATACTTCTTTAACAAATTCCATTGTGTGACTAACAAGAATGATCGTGGTTCCAAATTCTTCATTAATCTTTTTGAGTGAATTCGCTACTTGTCTTAATGTAACAGGATCTAAATCTCCGAATGGTTCATCAAGAATTAAAATTTCAGGTTTTGAAGCTAATACTGTGGCCATAGCAACTCTTACTTTTTGACCACCGGATAATTCTATAAATTGTCTTGTTAATAATGGTAAAGGCAAGTCAAGAGCTTCGAACACTGGTTTAGCATAATTAATAACTTCTTCCGTATTAATTTTTGGGAATAAAATATTTAATATTTCAGGACTTAAATTTATTTTTTCTAATTTTAGTATTGCTTCATCTTTAGATAAATCTGTTAATTGGTATATAATATCTAAAGCTTCTTTACTAATTCCAAGTTCATCTGCTTTTTCTATGGCATATTTATATATGTCATCTGTTTTTGGGGATATTTTATATTTTAATTGTTCAATTATTGGCGTATGTGGTGTTAATGCAAATTCCTGGTGCATAAAGCCCATGTTTTTTCTTATTTGCATCCTGTTTTCCCCATATTCATCCATTTTGATCCATTTATCTTCTGTAAATATTTCTATACTTCCACTATCAGGTAATTCAAAACCTGCTATCATTTTTAATATTTCTGTCTTACCGGAACCTGTTGGACCAATTATGGATAATATTTCACCTTTTTTAACTTCAAAGTTAACATCTTCTATAGTTAATACATGTCCTCCCCTATAAAGGTAGAAATCTCTTGTTAAATTATTCACTTTGATGATTGGTTCTGTTCTATCTAATTTTGCTATTGGATAAATTTCTTCTTCATCTTTTAAAAAGTCTTCAATAACCTGTTCCGGACTACCAATTTCAGTTACTTGACCGTTATACATTAACATTATCCTATCAGCCATATATTCCTGAATTTCCGGTTGGTGTGATACTATTATTACAGTTGTATTGTATTTTTCATGTATTTTTTTAATAGTATCCAATACTTCTTTTCTTTTTTTGGGGCTGCTCATTGTGGCCGGTTCGTCTAAAAGTAAAATTTCTGGTTTTTTAGCCAATTGTCTTGCAAGAACTAACCTTTGTTTTTCACCACCACTGAGAACAGGAGCAAAATGGTCTGCTTTTTCTTTTAAACCTACTGTTTCTAAAATATCCAATGCTTCATCCATATATTCATCTTTGATATGGGTTATGTCTGCGGTTGTTTCATCTCCTGTTTTTATACCATATAATTTGTGAATCACATTTTCAACAGCTGTTTTTGACCATAATCCAAAAGATCTTTGTAAGTGTATAGCAGTTTTTTCTTTTAAATCATTTTTGTAATTATTATAAGTTTTGGGGGTGATAACCATATCTCCGATGGTGATTGTTCCTTCATCAAATGGTTCAACACCTCTTAAAATACGCATTAAAGTGGATTTTCCAGAACCACTTATTCCCATAATACCAAATATTTCATTATCATTAATTTCAAATGAAACATTATCCAATGCTTTAATTCGGTTATTATCATTTAATTTGTAAATTTTTGTTAAATTTTCTACCTTAATCATTTATTCAGCGTCCTTTTTGAAAATATATCTATTATTATATTGTTAATTATCAATTATTAATTTTGAGTTTATGAAGTATCTTTTAGTGAATTTTGTGCTTAGACGTATTATTTGAATATATCATATGCCTAACAAAATTTTAATTCCAATAAGTATTAATATGATTCCTCCAATAATTTGGAATTTATCTCCGAATATGTTTCCTAATTTTTTTCCTATGTATATGCCTATTATACTAAATATAAATGCAACAATACCTATAATTGCACTAGGTATTAATGGGCTGGTATTTAAGAATGCGAAACTTAAACCAACTGCAAAGGCATCAATACTTGTAGCAATAGCCAGTAATGTCACTTCTTTAAAACTAAAATTATCAGTTATTTCTTCTTCATCGTTGCTTAAACTTTCTCTAATCATATTTAATCCTATAATTAACAATAGAACAAAGCCAACTACAGGTGCTATAAATGCTATGAAAGAACGAATGGTGTTACCACAAAAATATCCAATCAGTGGCATCAAAGCTTGAAAACCACCGAAAAAAACGCCATACCATAAAATTTGCATTTTTGTCAAATGTCTTTGAGTAAAGCCCTTTGTTATGGAAACACTAAATGCATCCATTGCTAAAGCAACGGCTATAAGAAATATAGATATATAATCCATATTTTTACTCCTTATTATTTTTTAAATGTATATTTGTTATATCATTTATTAATTGTTTTTATAGATATGTTTCATTATATTATTATTTGACTCATTTTAAAGTGTAAATAAATAAAAGTTGTTTTTTTGGGTTTTTAAACTTTTTAAAAATTATTTTTATATATCTTAAACAAATATATTATTAAAAATCATTGTAATTAATTATTAAGGGTAGTTTTGTGGTGAGAATATGAAAAAGATTAATTTGATACTAATTCTTTTAATTATTGTTGGTGTAGTTTCTGTATCTGGTTGTATATCTTATCAACCTAATATGTCCAATGTAACTCTATCCGATTTAAATGATAGTGATGTTGAGGAATTAAAGACAATTGAAGAAATAAAAGATGTCAATAGACCGGTTACTCCAGTCAAACCCGTTGATGGTTTACTTTCTAAAGAACAGATTAAAAAAGCATATCAGGATATGTTTAATTTTACAAATGCTACAGTTTCAGTAACGGGGCCATATAAAATGGCTAATGGAACTTATTATTACATTGTTGATGTAGAAGAAAAAATCTCGGAAGATATTTCAATTTTACATTTAGAAGTTGATGCAAAAGTTAAACCGGAATTGATTGATGCACAGGGTTTTGAAGCAAAAGGAGTATTATCTGAATATTTCTATACATTTAAAAAAGATGATGGATCCTTACCTGAAGCTAAGATATCTCAAAAGGACATAACTGCTAAAGCAAATGAACTCTACAAAAATAATGGTGTAAATCAAAAAGTTTTCGAAGTAGAGTTATTCAGTACAAAAGACAATAGGGAAGTGTATATAATTGATTTTGGTAATATAATCTATGATGCTAATACTGGTGAATTGATTTACTGTACTTTTTCTGATGAAGTAACTAATGAACTTTCAGAAGCAAAGTGTAGAGAATTGGCTCAGAAAGAATTGG
>RHMF01000144.1_pt1 | contig 29967 bp, 28 predicted proteins | sample 5365151 | NCBI WGS metagenome assembly RHMF01 (sample SAMN10266501, study PRJNA497801) | feces metagenome | isolation source: feces | host: Bos taurus | place: China: Prairie of Fairy Mountain | collected 2017-08-14 | reverse complement strand
GGCGCAACCACCTTTGTTGCCCGTTTTGCCCGGATAAGGGCCAGGCCGGCAGAGAAAATGAAAAATTCTTCAAACACCAGCCGTTTTTTTGCCAGTTCCACCTCTTCCCAGGAGGAAGGGGCATGGATTGCCCGGTAGGCACGCCCGGCTTCCATTATGCCGTATTGGGCCCGGACCTCCGGGGGCAGGATCTCCGCGGGAGGATCGCAAATGGCCATCGCCTGGGAAATCGCTTTTGCCATCGCATTATTCGTAAGGCCTGCCGTAAGGGGATAGACCGGCAGAATACGCCGGGTTTGCACCGGCGGCGCTGTTTCCGCCTCGTAAACAGGGTTAATCATACACTGACCGCCCCGATCCTGCCGAAGCATACCGTAGAAAATGAAACGCTCCCCGTATTTGAGTACATCGGCAGAGTAATTTTGGTTAAAGAAGATAAGGGGCAGACGCCGGAAACCGTCGGAGACGGTCACCCGGATAATATCCAGTCCTTTTCGCACATGCTGGATTTTGCCTGTGTGAATAACGGTGGCGCGGAAAGAGCCGTTGGTATCCAGTTCCAAATCGTCGATTTTCCCCACCCTGGTCCGGTCCTCATAGGCCCGGGGGAAATGGCAAATCAAATCCTGCAGGGTAAAAATGCCTAATTTTTCAAAAAGTTTTGCTTTTTTCGGGCCGATGCCCTGCAAAAAGGTAATCGGGTCTGTCAGTTTTGCCACTTCGCCACCTCCTATGTCTTATTTTTATTAGTATAACAGATTGCTGTCCTTTTCGCAATCCCGGCAAACATTCTGAATGGACAATGGCTCATTAAGGTTTTTTCATTTTATAGGCTAAACGCCTGTAAAATGAAAAAACTCCCTTCGGAAGTTTCGAAGGGAGATATTTTCAGAGAAATTAGGCCAGCTTGTTCAGCCGCAGGGTCATGCTGCTCTTCTTGCGGGCAGCCGTATTCTTGTGCAGAATACCCTTGATGACAGCCTGGTCAACAGTCTTAACGGCTTCCTTGTAGGCTACTTCGGCAGCAGCGCGGTCACCGCCTTCCAGGGCAGCTTCGTACCTTCAGCACGGTCTTCATCTCGGACTTGTTAGCCTTGTTCTTCTCGTAAGCAACTTTGGAACGGATAACATCCTTCTTAGAGGACTTAATGTTGGGCATGGTCACACCTCCTGTTTGTAAAATAGCTCACGCGTTTACCCATTATATCCCTTCTTTTCCGGAAAATCAATACCTTTTTTGAAATTTTTATTCCTCTTTGGAAATTTTCCTGTCCAGGCAGGAAAAATGCCCTGTCAAGAAGTTTTTTTTGCCCGCAATTTTTCCTATTGTTTATTTTATCCATGACGAAAAAAGGGAGAAAAAGTTCTATTTTGTCGAAAATTTTTATGTTAACTAAAATGTATATTACCCCAATTTTTCTCCCTTGTGGAAAAACTTGTGGAATGTGGGGAAAACTCTTGTTTTACCTGCCTTTTTTCCAGTTATCCCCAACCCAATCCCTATACAAAAAAGGTGTATACCCCTTTGCATACACAAGTTTTCGGGGCCGTTTTTACAAATTATGTCGCTTGGTTTTTCCCGCCGATTTAGGGACAAATTTGGAAAAAAAGTTCGAGTCATATTCAAATTAGCCGAAAAGCAGCAGGTGTTCCCCTTTTTCCCCCTCTTATTTTTTGTGAAATTTCAACAAAAAAACCACTGGTATGATTTTCTTCCGAAAGGAGATACTAAAAACAAAAATCACAGGAGGGCCAGGATGCAGGGGAAAGTAGAACTTTGCGGTGTGAATACCGCCCGATTAAAGGTCTTATCCCAGGAAGAAATGGATAATTTGCTCCTTTTAGCCAACGCCGGAGACGAAAACGCCCGGCAAGAATTGATTGAAGGAAACCTTCGGCTTGTACTTTCAGTTATTCAGCGCTTTGAAAAGCGGGGTGAAAATCCTGACGACCTGTTTCAGGTTGGTTGTATTGGTCTGATGAAGGCCATACAAAACTTCGACCCCACAAAAGGGGTGCGTTTTTCCACCTACGGGGTGCCAATGATTGTAGAAAGTAGAAATACCACAAAAGGAGTTTCTACAATGACACGAAAACAAGCAATCACCAAGGCAATTTCCGCATTACAGCAGGAAGGAGGCAACGAGGAAGCCATCCAGGTTTTGAAGGCCCTGAGCGCAGAGCTTCCCATCATACACTGGTCTGACGCAACACTGCGGGATACAGTGGATCAGTTCATCGCAGACACTGGTCGAATGCCCGCAGCAACGGATTTCAAGAACCCCGGTATGCCTCCCTACAGAGTCTTTATGTGCAACTACGGTCTGACCCCTACCGAGTGGCTGCAAACCAACTACCCCGAACATTACCCAACGCAAGCAGACTTGAAGGACTTGTACACAAAAGCCTTTATTGAAGACTACATGCGATTGAAGCCCACAAGCGCCGATGATTTTAACGAACGGCGCAGCGACAAAACCCGAGGTTGGCGATGCGTAGCACGGTATCACCATCTGGGTGCTTGGACCAGCCTTATCAAGCATTTGGGGCTGCCTAAGTTCTCGGATGTAAAGCCAGAACGGGAGCCATCCAAAGTAACTGTTGTCGTCCATAACGATTACGATTTCAAGGATTGAAATAAAAATACAGGGTATGGGGAGTGATCCTCATACCCTGTTTCGTTGTTTCACAAAGAAAAACCTTTTTACTCGTCAGAATCATCATCGAACGAGAAGTCGTTCAGCTCGTCAAAGTCCAAGAATTCCGCCAAAGTCATACCAAAGCCCAATGCGATTTTGTGCAATGTCTTTGCGCTCGGGTTCTTCGTAAGGCCTCTCATAATATTATCCAAGGTGGATTGATTGATATTACTCATATTCGCGAGCTTATTTATGGCGATTTTTCGTTCCATACAAAGTTTACGAATTCGTCGTACATACAAATCTGCGTAATCCATTTATTCCACCTTCTTCCGTTATCATTACCCGTTTTCGGGTTAATATGATGATAACAACGAGAACGGAGATGATTACCCGTGCACGGGTTGACGGACGAAAATTTTTGCGTTATTATTTAATTACCCGCAGGCGGGTATCGTCGCGTGGAGGTAATTATATGACTAAAACATGTACTTTTTTCGGGCATAAAGATACTCCCGAAACTGTAAAGAATGGCTTGCATACTACGATAGAAAAGCTCATCACAGAGTATGGTGTCGAAACCTTCTATGTAGGTAATCAGGGTGCGTTTGATTTTTATACACGAGCAGCCCTGCGGCAGATGCAGAAGAAATATCCCCATATCCGCTATGCGGTAGTCCTTGCCTATATGCCCGGGCAGCAGACCGAGCACGAGGACCACAGCGATACCATGCTCCCGGAGGGCATCGAGGAAGTGCACCCACGGTATGCTATCGATTGGCGGAACCGCTGGATGTTGCGCGAGTCGCAATATGTTCTCTGCTACATTCATCATCACTGGGGTGGAGCTGCCAAGTATGTTCAGGCAGCTCAGCGCCAAGGCAAGACGGTGATCAACCTCTGCGCTGACAATGTACTTAACGGAGGAGCACTAAAATGAAACGGTTTATTTGCATCGTTGTAGCGCTGCTTTTGCTGTTTGCGGGTTGTTCTTCACCGGAACCTACACCAACGCTATTGCCCGAGCCGGGAGGAACTTATACACAAGACATTTTTGAGTTGACCTTCTCCGTGGAACGAGTCTCTGGCGGGTCAAGCCGCAATTGGGACTTTATTTACAGCCACAATGATGAGATTATCACCAGTGGACATCAGACGCTGCTATCTGTAGAGGTCTTTACATTCTACGCTGTGCAGGTAACTGTTGCTGAAGACGGGAACCCCAATAATGTGTACACAGCTTCAATGCCGGTGGCGCTTTGTGACGGCGGATCCGGCAAGACAGAGATAACCGTTACTGACAGCAACGGAAATGCTACAACATTCAAGGTGATTTGTGCCGTAAAACGAGTGGGCAAACAATAACCTGTGTACAAACATAAAAATACCCTGACTGTGGCGCAGCCAGGGTATTGCTGAGAAATTTGGTGGTGGTTCTCATCTCGCCAACGGCGAAAAGGTGACAATGTTAGTAATCGCGTAGGATAGCAGACAGTATCATAACTGCTGCTTCATTAACTGCGCGTTTTCGTGGGACACCTGCATAAAATTCATACAGGTAGGTGCACTCTGCATTCGAGATTCGTGCCAGTGAGCTGGTGCTAAATCGGATACGACTTGGCGCACCATCTTTCTTGGCAACATCAATGACATGAGACGAAAAGACGCAGTGATTGGGATTGCGTTTGCATCGCCGCAAAACCTCGATGGTACTGACAGCCAGTATGCGAAGACGTTTCAGCTCATCAGCGTTGCTGCGGAGATTGGGCTGTCGTGAAGTGTTTTCTTCAACATACCGATTGCTCACAATACCCGCGTTACATTCTCGGAAAATATCCCCGATCAATAGCGTCGGTTTTTCCTCAATGTTGTCGTTCAGAAGGCGCTGCATAAACTGATGTCGCTTTTCGTCTGCTACATAGCGTTCTACGCGGGTAATTTCCGGCAGAGCATCTGTGCTGACAACTGCATGATACAGATTCCGTAGCGGACTATGTGTCGCAGCAGGTACTTGCTGCACATAGGATAACACCTCATCGTTGTTCAAATCATACCGAAAAGTAAACTTGTCATTGGCTTCGTCTACCATTTCAGGTATGATCCAAAATTTTGCATCCTTCCCTGTAATACCCTCTGCACAATAGCTCGGCAACCCGTTCTCGCACAAATGGGCTTCCCAGGTAACGCTTCGAGTTGTGTTGGCGTCTATAGTCAGGCAACTTATTAGCTGTTCCAGCATAGGAAGGCATCTTTGGGAATCTTGCTTACCAAGAGGCGGCACGATTCCTGATATGGTTGGGATACGCTCATCCAGTAATGAGTAAAGCGTTTTTAGTGGAACATTATCCGCTTTCTCTGTGGACCACTCTGTGGATGTCAAAATTGACGTACCACCAGAACTTATACAGCGTAGCGACAGCTGTATGTGGTGATCATCTTTGGAATCAATCTGCAAGGCTGTAACATAGCCCTCTTTGTCAGTGAGTTTAAATCCTTCAAACTCGCTGTTTTCGTCTGCAGGTATTCGCACCCATTCTTGCGTTGGATGTTTCCTGGAAGCGTTTTCCAGAAGCTCCTGCGTGAATTTTTCGACAGCATTACTGTCTTTGTTGGGGTTGTTGGTAAACTCCAAGGTCATAATATAGTCTCCTTTTGTCAATATAAATTGCTGATGCATTGCATCTAAGCTACTATAATTAAGACCGATACAGCTACCACATAAAAATACCGCGACAGGAAAACCTATCACGGTATCTTTTCGGATGCGAGAGGTATTTGATAAGCCGACAGGAGCCTTCATAGGCGTAATACGCCAAATCAGCATGGAATCCCAAAACTGATTAGCACTTGAATAAAGGGGACTACTGCTCGCATCCATGCTCCTTACATCTGGTGCTATATATATTATGACAGAACACAAAAAGAATGCTCAATTTTATACGCAAAAATGCCTCGCCTGGGTATTCCAAGCGAGGCTGTCATATATAAACATGCGCAATGCATGTAATTTTCATTTATTACCCCGACCGGCGAACCAGCCGGGGTATTCAGTAATAGGAGTAATTGGAGACTCTTCAATAGTTAAGCTCGATTATTAAAAACCGGCCAAAACTGCGTGGAGGAACAGTGCACATGTACGATTGACTACATCGTACAGTCTGTCATATTCCTTAGGGGTGATGCTATCCAGATGCGTTAGGTAATAGCCAAATGCAGGATCCAGCTCATGAGCGAAGGCACATCTACAGCCCGCCAGCTGATGGAGACTGGAGTTCAACCGCACGTGTCCGTTTTCTCCGTCAAAGCCGCGCGCTGTCATAGTCGGGAATTTAAAGGAGAAAAGATGCTTACTGGGTTCGTAAACAGTTTCTCGTAAAATCGTAATGGTTGAGGACACAATCGCCTCCCAACGCTCTTGTTCAGCTTGGCTCAGCGGCCCATCTCGTTCCAAAGTGAGCAACTTAAGATACATACGGACAACCATGTCTTCGTGGCACATCTCAAAAAGTTTCTTAACACCAATGTGGTTATCTTCCGAATCAGCACTGCGTGCACGAATACGGCGCAGAAACTCTCGTTCCTGTGACTCCTTCGTATACGCATTAAATTGATCGAACAACGTGTTGGGCTTTGTACAACTGACTTCCTGTTCAACAAAATAGTAAAGTTTGCGTAGCGCCGAAGGTTCCGTTAACGCAGTAATTTCACAACTCACACGGGTGAGACTACCACTGTCATCTTCCGAAGAAAGTTCGTAGTGATCCTTTCCTTCTTCAGCCTCTTTCCGGCTTAAGAATAATCTACATTTTCCATCCAGATAGAAAGCAGGTGATGTTTCGTGGGAACCATCAACCACCTTCCAATCAAGGAAATGGTGCACCGTATCTCGGCAAAGTGCCTCGATTAGTTGTGCGACCGGGCATTTATCCCTGGGGACAAGGATAGAGGGTTCATTTTCGTTCATATTGACAACTCCTTTAGTCTTAGATAAGAGTACTAACACTCCTTCGACTAAAGAATGACATAACCTATATGGACATAAAAATGCCGTGACGGGGAAAGAAAGGAAAGAAAACCCGTCACGGCGCGCAAGCCGAGCTTGCTATGATATGTGCATTGTAGCTTATATGACGAAAGGGCAAAGAAACAAGACAAACCTAACACAATTGCGATAGAGTAGAAGAATGTATGCACATATCGCGTTTCTCCTTCTATCAAGTAGAAATCCTCTACGATAAGATTATGACAGTTTGCCTTTGAAATAAAATCACTTCTTATCAAGTAGATTTTCCATTTGAGTCCACTTTCCTGTAATTTCTGTGTCTGCCATTTTTCCTACAATGTCAAAAATTTTGCACAGATCATAACATAGGTTAGCAGTGGATCTACGAATGCTCTGCTCAGCATGTTGCCAGTATTCTGCTTGTGCTTTGCGACCTGCTCGCTCTTGTTCAAGCTCTTGAATCTCTGACAACAAGTTCTCTCGTTGGTTCCACAGATCCAGAACTTCTCCAAGAGTTGGAATGCGTTCTTTGGATGTGCTCATAGTTTTCTCCTTTCCTAAAATTTGAAACCTCATTACGAAGTGTTTCTCCACATTTGATACTTATCTATATTCTTCAATTTCTCGAAGAACATCTGCGCACCCTGCTGTTTTTGAGTCCAACAAAACATCATCCAGCAGGCTCCTGGTGGGCGTTAGACGGAAGTTTTGCAGTTTTCGAAGCAACGCATCAAGCGGAGAAAGCAGTTCTTTCAGGTGCCACAGAAGCCCGCGTAGACGCCCCTCCTCTTGTTTGAGTTCTTCTACCTTCTGTTCGAGTTTTTCCTGCTTGCGGCGCAAAGAATGGCTTTTCCGTGTGCTTTCTTGTATTTCTTGTTCAAGGCTTTCCTTTTCCGCTTTTAGAACTATTTGCTCGGCGGCCAGCTGCTCGTTTTCCTCTCGCAAAACCTGCGCAACATACTCTTTTTTGTTAAGCGTGCGTTTACCGGGACAAGCTGGTTCCATTTCAATATCAAAACCATGGCGAGATGCTATCTCGATGTAAAGTTCTCGACATTGTTCGCTAAGTGTTATTACCGGATTGTTCCAGCGGTCTATTTTAGCATCAGGCTTGGGGGGTTCAATTCCCATTGCAGCAAGCGCCTTGCTTTGATTCGGTTCTAAGTCACCATCTGCGTTTTCAAAGACATAGCATGTTCTGAGGTGTGCATGAATATTGGATGCCTCTGCAGTCACTTCGCCGTTCACCTCTTTTCGGACTTCCTCATCGCGATGGATGGAGTAATCCAAAATTCGGATATTGGGATATCGTTCCTGTAGAGTCCTTACATACTCGTGCACGATCTCAATGAAAGCGTCCTCATCTTGGCACCTGTTCCCAAAGTTTCCTATGGCAAGAATTTCTTCCCGAGGCGCTTGTCGCTGAGATTCTAAAATTGCTTCCATAGTTCGTTTGCGGCTTGCGTGGCCGCCTTTTACATGACGCTCGTTCTGTTTATCTAACCATTCGGAAAAATAGATTTCATACATCTGCCGTTCCCATGCAGCGTAGGTTTGGTTTGATGCCTTAGGCATAATATTGCCGTTTTCATCGGCAACATAGTGTAGATTGCGTTCCTGCAGTGCTGCGTTGATGTGGTCTGTTTTCTCTGGTTTGAAATCTCGATCATTATGATGCACATTGTAAACCAGACCAGTGCTGCGACCGTTTAGCATATGCGTTCTTCCGGCATGCAGCGTAGCACGAAACTTTTGTGTGGATTCCATAGATGACCTCCCTCCCGGCAGAGGATATCATTGATTGCCGGTCATCTATAGAATGACAGTTTGACGATCTGCGTGAGTGAGGAATGGCTCGACACACCATAACTCAGTACGAATCGTCGACACGACAATTCACTGAGCTCTTTCCAGAGGGGAGGCCGTCTGCCGAATCCTGTGCGGATGGCACCCACTGCGCATGGGGGCGGTCTTCCGACGGAGCCTCCCGGCGGGCTCACTTCCTGAGAGGACCCTTCCGGGGGACTCCTATGCGGAGAGCTTGCCCGGAGCTTCTCACAACAAATATGGCAAGTCTTCCGAAATGCCAAATCTGTTGTTCGAGATCCAAGCAAACATGTTCCCTTGATATATCGTGGTCACATGGCAGAATTGTCAATCCGTGGCTTACCGAAGTAAGCACTCCCACAATCCTGGCAAACGCGCACGGTCTGCTTGTATGCATTGCCGGTGACATCCCAATACCAACGTTTGGTCTGCGTTGTGACATTAGTGCTGCCGCAGTCACACACAAATACCTTCTTTTTCTTGGAAGGCGTTTCCTTTTTCCACCATCGATTTGCAGTATCCCACTCAATATCTAAAGCACGAGCACATTGTGCACGGGTGCTACCGGGGTGCTCCTTTTGCCATTGACGTACTTCTTTTTCCTTGGATTGCGCTTCATGGAGCAATTTCAAATGCTCTTGCCGAGGCCGAAAATTACGTTTGTTTCTGGGGAGTGTCAGACCGCTCAATTTCTCTATGTATTTAAGAGACCACACCTTAAGCTTTCCGGGTTCTTCGTCAGATAATGCAATAGCGGAAGACAAATGATGGTCAACAACTTCTTTCCCGAAGTAATTCCCCAATTCATCTGCAAGCATAAAAAGGTCGTCCATAAATCGTTTAGTCGGTATCGCCGCTTTGATCGCGTAGGAAGCGAGTGCCTCCAAAACACCTGGCTTAACGATTTCCATATTGTCATAGGCTAAATCCAAGAACCATTGGTATGCGTCAGGCTTCAGTTGCCATGTTCGTTTGCCGGAGGATTTTCGCTTTTGCTCTACACGGTAGTGATACCACTCCGGCCACAAAACCTGAGCGTCATCCAAAGATACAGTTGATTTGTGATAGATAAGCCTATCTGTCTTAGGTAGCAACGCATTAATATCATCCAAGCTAAAAACATCGCCTATTTGATACGCACTACATAGGTCGCCACCTACGATAGTGCCTACTACACCGTGCCGTGCATAAATATTTCTTTGCCTGGGCTTTTTGCACGAACTGAAGCAGGCTTCTTCAAAGCCCTTATGGATTTCTCGTGATAAGGTATTGTGCATGTTGGAAATCTTTTTCAGAAACTTTTTGTACATTGGTAGCGGGCTGGTTAATACATACACAAAGTACTGCGACGCGCCCTCATCCAGAATGAATGTAGGGCAAATTCTGGTGGCGTTTTTCTTCTTATGGCGATGAAACATTGCAAACAGGTCTTGCCAAACCATCGAATCCGGAAGAACGATGCGGATGGCGAAGGCGTGTAATTCCCGTGCCAGGGAATCCTCACCGGTTTGGCCAGCGTAGCCAATGTAATTCATTTTCGCACCATAAATCTTTTCGTAGTCCGGGATGTTTTGCAAATCATCATGTAGGAAGATGAATTTCCCGTTAGTTAGCTCAATCAGCGCATTGTATTTGCCTCGTTCTTGGCAACCTGCCTTTTCCAATTCTCCATCAGCGAAGATCGCTCGGTAGTAGGCATATGGAGTTACACACTCCGCGTCTGTGTTGATTAGGTAATTGTAGATAGTTTCAGATGTTGACATGCTATTTCTCCTTTGGCTTTTAAGATTGGAACCTCATTATAGGGATAATTGGGTACACTTGTTTTTTTCGTGTCATTCGGGTGGGGAACCGAAAAATACCGAAGCTATTGATAATTAATGCCTTTTTCTCAAGCAGAGCCGGATTCTTCTTAGAGCGACCAACCACTGTAATTTATTGCGGTATTTCCTCGGAAATAGGGGGAGCGATTTTCCGGCTAAGCCGCCACCAACAGTGTACTTGCCGCCATTTTGCCTGAAATGGTCAGCGTGCGTGGCGGTTTGAGGAAAAGGAAGAATACGGCTATGCTGAACTGCGACGAGTGTGATCAACGCAAAACATCCGTTGCTGGTCGCAGTTCTATAGGAACGTTTCGGTTCCTCGTTCCTGTAAAGTATGACAGCGTGTAAAATTTGTAGCATAAGCACATTTTGCTATACGAATAAGTTCAGTGTGTCTGAACAAACAAGTGCAAACCATAACTCTGCTCAATATGGATTTTCTGTAGTTCCAAGTCGAAAACCATTTACTTGGAATGCGGTACGCAATGAGCTGCTTGCAAACAAAAATCAGCCTGCACGTTGTGTGCAAGCTGAATACTGTGTGTGTAACATCATATGAATGTCGATTGGTAAACTCGAAATAAGATGTTTCTTGATGGAAAATATTATGCTAAATGTTTAGAAACGCGAGAAGTTGCTTGAAATTTCGTTTAATTCTCGCTTTTTTGACAGACTCTCTTGTTTTTTTGATACAACAGGCGTATAATATAAAAGTATTGTTATACCCAGTTGCAATAAGAGGTGTCGATATGAAAGTTAGTTATAAAAAGTTGTGGGTTCTCTGCGCCGAAAAAGAAATTAGCAAAGCTGAATTAAGAAAGCGCGCAGGCCTTTCCTCTGCTACGTTTACGAAGCTGAGAAAGAACCAAGAAGTCACCCTTAGTGTTATGCTGAAAATTGCGGAAGTAATGCAGTGCAATGCTGGTGATATGATGGACTTCCTGCCGGATGACAAGGTCATTCCAGCGGAAGAAGATGCCTAATAAGGTTGGCATCAAACAAAGAGGTTTTATTTATGGATCAGATACAGCAATTGCTATGTGATATAAAAACGAAGAAGCCAGCTTGTTTGACGGATAGAAATATCCTTCGGTCAGTGCTGGCGGACTATCTGCCGAACAATAAGCTGAAGCAGAATCTCTTGTTGAACGCATTTGATAACGATATTGTTCAGAATCTGCGTAAGGGCTCTGATGTTACCCTCAGCGCCTTGAATTGTATTTCCCAACTTGAAAATGATTATGGAATTACAAAAGATGCTGCGTTTTGGTCTGTCCAAACGTGGTGCTATCTTTTGGGATTGAATAACATAGCAGTTGCATTAGAAACAGTAAAGCCAGCGGTGCAGCAGCCTATTAACCAGTCTTCCACAACCGTGCCCAAAGGTTATACCATTGGGTTGGGAATATATCGCGCAGGAACAGACTTTCCTGCAGGTGAAGTTGCTGTTAAGATAGATACACCTCTCAAAAAGGGTGAGATTAGAGCGACTTCTGGAAAAAATGTCAAACGTCTTTCGGGAATGGTTGATTTCAAAGACAAAATTTATGTGACGCTGAATGAGGGCGAATATCTCCAGTTAGAGTGTATATATGCCGGAATTGATCATCCTGCGTACACATTCACTGTTACTAAAATTACGTAAAAGAAGGTTAAATCTATGGGGTTTTTAGATATATTTAAACCGCAACCAACTACGCCGACTGTTCCGAGCGTTTTGCCTGATGCAGCGAAGCAACAAATTATGCGTGGACAATTACCTGCACTTCAACCTAATAACCTATTCTTGAAGAACGGTGAAACCTGCCATTATGCGGATCGTGCCATTTACGAAAAGCGGACCGTTAACAAGAAACGAGTCCGTAAAAATCGCGGATACAGTATGCCTGGATTGTTCAAAGGAACAAGAGTTCATCTTGGCGGCGGTGAGTCGGAATATGTAGATAATGTGACTTACTCCACAATCAAGGGTGTTCTTTACATCACAACTAAGCGAATCATCTTTGTCGCCGGTGCCGATGGTTTCGACCGCAAGACCGAGGATCTTGTAGCAGTTACTCCATATGCCAACTGCATCGAGTTCCAGTTCAGCAAAGAAACATTGAAGCTATTTGTTCCAGATGGAAATCTGCCACACATTGTTTTGAGGCTGATCTGAGAAACGGACTAACGACAAGAGGCAAATATGGTTAATCTGAAATTACTTCTCGATAGTCACCCTAACTGTTTAGCCAGCCGAGCAGCGCTGCGCTCGCATTTACTGGATATGTTTCCTGGGGAGAAAAGGTCTGCGAACATTTTGGCAAGTATCTACGAATGCGGAATTTCTCAGAAAATGCAATGTATGAAAGTTCTAACAGAGCATGATGTCCAGATGTTTGTTAATCAACTCGAACGCGAATACGGAATTTCTCCTAAGTATGCAGTGGAATACATCTATGCATGGAGCGATGCGCTTGGTGTCAAATATACATCAACACTGAACGAATTCTCTACCAGTCGCAGATCCTCTGTAACCGGTGGCGCTCCAAGTGACTTGGTAACGTATTTCGAGAATCACGGATTTGAAGTGGTTGACAAGCGTAAAGCCGGTGGGTGTCTTTGGATTATAGGTGAGAAGGCACGGCTTGACCCGTATGTAGCACAAGCTAAGGAATTGTTCTCTATCACAGATGGGGGATATGCAAAGGGACGAGCTACCGGAGGCCGTCACGGATGGTATACTTCCTCAAAAAAATAAACTGAGGTGCAAAAATGATTGACTTAAAATCAATTCTACAGCAACACCCAAACTGCTTGAGCAGCAGGGCATCTTTTAAGTCTGTTCTTATGGACAAGTACCCTTCTGAAAAAAGAATGGTAAACATTCTAACAATCTTATTTGAATGTGGTGTTGCTCATAAAATTAAAGAAAAGAAAATACTTGATGCCAATGAGATGTTAGGACTCATAGCTCAGGTTGAAAATGAGTATGGCATTCCAGGGCAGTATTCACAGGAAGCTATTTTAATTTGGGCCGTTGCATTCAATGTAACCGCCTCTGCCATCAAAACTCAATCCTTAAGCGCATCACCCAAAGAACCGGATCAATCAGCCGAACAAAAACCTATTGTATATGTACAAGGCGATGTGGATGATTACGATGTTGTCCAAAAGACCGACGGATATTACATTACGCATTTTAATGGGTTTGAAGAAGATGAAATGACAATTCCAAGTATGATCGACGGAAAAGCGATTAAAGGAATTGCTCAGGATGCATTCAAAGGTTGTGTTGCAGTAAAGCGAATAACCATCAGCGAAGGCATCGAGGTAATTGAGAATTGTGCCTTCAAAGACTGTAAAGCGTTAGAAGAAGTTATTTTGCCGGACACGCTTCGCTGCATAGGTAGCAAAACCGCAGAATATGGAGTAGGTGCTTTCTTCGGTACAAACCTCAAAACGATTATCATCCCACAAAATGTTGATTTTTTGGGGCCCTATAGTTTTGGATTCTGTTCTAACTTGCGTAAGGTTGAACTGTCAGATAAGATAACAATTATTCACAACAGTACGTTTAGTTATTGTCGAAGTCTTTCGGATATAAAGTTGCCGGCCAGCTTGTCAAAAATAGAAGAAAGTGCGTTTGATAATTGCAAGGCGCTACGGTCAGTGCATATTCCTATGGGAACAAAGACGATTGGAAGAAAAGCATTTGACAGCACGCCTCTTTCGGAGATTTATATTCCTCCGACTGTCAATAAAATTGGCGAAGAATCGACGAGATCTATTATTGGGGATGGCGTATTCGGATTTGCTTCCCGAAATCTAACAATCTATTGTGCAGCAGGATCAGAAGCAATGAATTACGCGCGCAAAAATAACATCAAATGTGCGAAAGCGCAGTTCTAAAGAGGAGGAAGAGATAACCTATGGGTGTAATGAAAATTGGCGATACCGTCAAAATGAAAAATGGCGGTGACGCAAAGATATTGGCAGAGTTCGGCGCTGGCGGCCAGGGCACTGTCTATAAGGTTTCCTACAACGGTAAGGAATATGCTTTGAAGTGGTATCATACCGGAGCTTTCAAAGGCAAAGAAAAGGAATTCTATGCAAACCTTGAAAACAACATCGCAAAGGGTGCACCTACCGAGGCGTTTCTGTGGCCGCTGGGCATTACCGAAGTACAAAACGGTTCTTTTGGCTATATCATGGAGATCCGCCCCGCAGGATATGAAGAACTGACCAATTTCTTTGTTGGCTCTAAAAAGAAGCAGCAGGTTCGCTTTAAGTCCTTTAATGCAATCTCTACTGCTGCCATTAACATCATTCAGGCATTCAGAGAGCTGCATAACAGAGGTTACAGCTACCAGGACATCAATAACGGCAACTTCTTTATTAATCCAACTACCGGTAAGGTTCTGATCTGCGATAATGACAATGTTTCTCCGTATGGCACGAACCTTGGTATTATGGGCAAGCAGCGCTGGATGGCTCCTGAGATTGTGATGCTCCAGTCTGACCCGGACAAGCAGTCTGACCGTTTCTCCCTTGCGGTCGTTTTGTTCCGACTGCTGTTCATCAACCACCCGCTGGAGGGCAAATATTCCACTCCTCCGTGTATGACTAAGGAGCTGGAAAAGAAGTATTATGGTAGCGAGCCAATCTTTGTATACGACCCTAAGGACATGCGCAACAGACCTATTCCGGGAACAGACAGAAACCTGAAACTGTTCTGGAATATCTATCCCCAGTACATTCGCAATCTGTTTGTTCGTGCCTTTAGTCAGGAAGTTATGCACAAGCAGAAGCCTCGTGTGCTTGAGAAGGAATGGCTGGATGCCTTCTTCCGCCTGAGAGCGGAAACCGGTAAATGCCCATACTGCAAAAACGAAATGTTCTACACCGCAGAAGGTGTGAACGAATGCTTCGAGTGCAAAAAGAAAATCAACAAGCCCGCCACCCTGCTGCTGAAGAATTATCAGCTGCCCGTATACAGCGGCATGAAGCTTTATTTATGGCATGTTGATTCCACTTTGGAAGATATCGAAACGGTTGCCGGTGAAATCGTAGCTAATCCCCAGAACCCGCAGATGCTGGGCCTGCGGAATACTTCCACATACACGTGGAAGGTTAATCTGCCAGATGGAAGTCAAAAGCCTTTGGCTCCGGGAAGCGTTGTTCCGATCAAGGACGGCTTTTTGATTGACTTCTTTGGAAATAACCAGTCTACTGCAACGATGAAAATATAAAAAGAGAGGTATAAATTATGTCACTGTTAGATCAAGTTACTCCGTCTCCCCGCAAGATTATGACCCTGTTTTATGTTGTCGATACTTCCGGTAGTATGACCGGCGACAAGATTGGTTCTGTCAACTCCGCTATGGAAGAAGCTATCACTGTGGACCTGCCCGACATTTCTACTGCCAACGATGATGCCGAAATTCGCGTTGCCATTATGCAGTTCTCCAGCGGCTGCTCCTGGATCACCCCCTCCTCCGGTCCCATCGGCATTGGTGATGTCATCTGGAATGACCTGCACGCCAATGGTTTGACCGACCTGGGCGCAGCCTGCACTGAGCTGGACAAGAAGCTGTCCAGAAATGAGTTCCTGGAATCCCAGACCGGTGCCTACGCTCCCGTTATCCTGTTGTTCAGCGATGGCGGCCCCACTGACAATTGGGAAAAGGGCCTGGAGCAGCTAAAGAAGAACAACTGGTTCAAGCATGCCATCAAGATTGCTATCGCTATCGGTGAGGATGCTGATAAGAATGTTCTGGCCACCTTTACCGGCACCCCTGAGTCTGTTATTGCTGTTAATGACAAGCACACCCTGAAGGCTCTGATCCGTAAGGTTAGTGTCCGCGCTTCTGAGTTCCAGAGCCACAGCAAGCAGACTTCTGATGTTGAAACTACTCCCGAAGAAGACTCTGCAAACATCGTTAAAGAGGTTAAGGACGAAATTTCTCAGGAAGCCGGCGTAAGCGGCAATCCTATCAAGGTTGACGATAGCGGCTGGGGAGATTGGTAAGTCCCATTTCGGAGGAAAGCAATGAATACAATGTATGATTTTGCTTTTTCCGCACAAGGATACAACCATATCAAGTCGGACAAAGTGTGCCAGGATTCTTCTGGGCACTATTCCGATGATTCAATGGCGGTCGTCGTTGTTGCAGACGGACATGGAAGCGACAACTATCCAAGAACGGATAGAGGATCGAGCTTTGCTGTTGAAGCTACGATTACCGCTATTAGAGAGTTTGTAAAAACCGCAGAAGAAAGCGCCATTGATATTTCTGCAGACAGCGATTCTTATCTGGAACAGCTGGCAAAGAATATCTTGGCAAATTGGTATGCGGCTATTGAGGCCGATTTGGAAAAGTATCCTTTTTCGGAAGAAGAACTGTCTAAAGTTTCCGATAAGTATCAGAAAAGATATATGTCTGGGCAGCGGCAGGAAAAGGCGTATGGAACGACTTTGATCGCGGTTTGTCAAACAAAGGATTATTGGTTCGGATTACAAATTGGAGATGGAAAATGTGTTTGTATCGCACCAGATGGTTCCATGTATGAGCCCATTCCTTGGGACGAGGATTGCCAAGCAAACATCACCACCTCAATTTGCGATTCGGAAGCAATAGATGAGTTCCGTTATTTCTTCTCAAAAGAGCCTCCCGTTGCGACACTGATGGGAACAGACGGCATAGATGATTCCTATGCCAATACCGAGGAAATGTATGTGCTCTATCGCTCTATCCTGGCCATTTTTGCTGAGCACGGTCGTGAAACCGGAGAATCCGAAATCAAGGAATTCTTACCGGGGTTGTCGCGCAAAGGCAGCGGCGACGATGTGTCTATTGCCGGTATTGTATCTGCAACACTGTCCACAACATTCATCGAGGTGTTGAAGGCACAATGTGAATATTCAAATGCGAAGGCGCTACGAGAGCAGGCTGAGCGCGAAGTTACACTTGCTGCCGAAAAACAAGAATATGTTCTGTCGGCTATGAAAAAAGCAAAAACGAACTATGACCTTTGTGTACAAAAGGCAAATGAAGCCCAAGAGGCAATAGAGGTTGCTCAGCGCACCCAAGAAGATGCAATCAAGCGTTTTGAAGCGGCAGAGGTTGCACTTTCATCCGCTGTAGCGGCATATAAAAAAAGCACTATGCCGAGCGACGAAGATAATGCAGTAACCGTTGCCCCAGATGCACCGCTAAGTGAAAACCCCAGTATTGATGAAGGTGCAACAGTTATTGACGTTGCCGAAGTACCGGTGTCCGAAGTGGCGGATAGCAAAAACACAGACCCCAATTAATGACACTCGAACATTTAGGGAGGCAGATATGATTAATCTCAAATCCGTGATACAAACGTATCCAGAGAGCCTGGAAAACAAGCAAAGATTATCTGCCTTCCTAAATGATCTTTATCCTAACGAGCAACAATTGATTCACATTCTGGTTTTAATCTATGATTGCGGAATGGCGGATGAGTTGGAGGATATGGATAGCATCGACATATTGGGTGTCACCAAGTATATCCACCGACTTGAAAGGCAGTTTGGCATCCAAGAACATCTGGCATATGATGCTCTATGTCAGTGGCTGGATGCTCTTTCTGTTACATATGACAAAGCAAACAATCCCACAGATATTCCCAAAAATCAAAATAAAACCGGTTCGCAGTATGCGCATTATTTATTAATGCTGGCTGTGGATCAGGACATTTCGGATTGCGCCGGTTATTTGGAAGACCGGAAGCAATTTAAGTTATACATAGAACACTGCAAAAAACAGCTCCAAAATATTTCGTACTGTATTCAGTGTGATTGGACTGTTCCTCCATTAGAAAATTCTAATCCCGATATGCTTATTCAAAAGGCAAAAAGCGGAATAGCTTACAAGGACCAAATGAAGAAAATCAAAATAGGTCTTGCACTAACCGGTGTTGTGATGGTTGCTGTTGCGTTACTTGTTTTTTGGGTAATTGGAAAAAGCCGTGAAGGAAAAATCGAAATTCCCTTTAATGCGCATTACGCCATTTCGAAAGATTACCTGGAGATCCAGGAAGAACTGGTAGACGCCGGTTTCACTGATATTACGCTAATCGAAAGTGACACTGGCTGGCTAAAGGATGGCGAGGTTCTCAGCATCACGATAGACAATAGTGATACATACAACAAAGGCACCTATAAAGAACCGGACGTCACCATTGTAATTACGTACAGCAGTGCAAATCGTATTGATGTATCTGCTCTATTAGCAGATTGGCAACGGCTATCCTTCTCTGATATTGAGGCTCGGTTAAGGAATGCGGGATTTACTAATATTACAACGAGTGCAAAAACTACACATTCAGCGCAAGAGAGTAAGATGCTCGATAGCATCACTTTGAATGGTGATATATACACAAATGGGCATGCTTTCTTGCCTTCTGATGCCCCAATACACCTTATCTATTGGAGCCTAAAGATATTTGTGTCGGATACTAATACATCGTTTTTGGGCCGTAATTACGAGTCGGTAGTTACAAGCTTAAAAGAAGATGGCTTCATCAACATCCAAACTGAAGAAATCAAGACCGGCTGGGCTCCTGATAATTCCGTAATTAGCGTTTCTATTAACAACCAAACCAATTATGCAGCAGGAGACGAATTTGCTCCAGAGGCAAAGATTGTCGTGAAATATAGTAGCAGTGGTCGAGTGGATATCACCTCGGTTATGTTTTCTTGGTCAGGCCAGGAAAGCGCTACATTAGAGAAAACGCTGCGTGCAGCTGGTTTCAACAATCTTTCATTTAAAACAACCGCTACATCTAAATCTGAGCAAAACCATCAAGTAGCTGCGGTGAAGATCAACGGAGAAACATATATTGGTGGAGAGTGCCATGTTCAAAAAACTGCGCCGATAGAAATTACTATGTATGTGTTGCAACTTGCCATCGGAAGATCCGCCGACGATATTGAAGATGAGCACTACACAGATATAGTGGCATGGCTGAAAGGCTTAGGGTTTACTAATATTACGCTTAAGCGCACAAATGATTTAATCACCGGATGGATCAACCCGGAAGGCTCTATTAAAAGCATTACAATAAATGGTAACGGTAATTTCGACGAAAATGCACACTTTGATTACAATTCGGAAATTGTAATTATCGTATACACATTTAAGAACAAGGGCTGCACAGATATAACAATAGCAGCCTGACAATGTTGTCTTCGAACCATATTGCAATTGGTATGGCGAAGATGCCCAAATAATGTACAGCGAGATGAGCATATGAACCTAAAACAGATATTACAAGGTCATGCTATCACTCTCTTAGAAAGACAATCGACAAAAGCAATTTTGAGTGATGCATTTAACAACGATATGCCTAAGATCAACGCCCTTATGAGTGCGTACGATATTGGCATCGTTACAACAATTCAGACTAATTTCCCACTGGGAACCTTGGCGCGTGCTAATGCAATCAATAAATTGATTAAGCAGCACTCCATGCTCGAAGACAAGGCTACCTGGGCAGTTGATCAGTGGATTGCAGCTATCGATAGCGCGGTCATTAGAGAAATGCAGGCTGCGCAGGCACAACTGGATAAAGAGAAAGAGGAAAAACTCTTTGGCGGAAACGATGACCTGTGGGATGACTTGCCAAGTTCACACGATGATGGTCCTGCACCTACAGCAGTAGATTTCGCAGATAAGTCCGACCAGATTGACTATTATACCAATGTTCGTTTGGATAAAATTCAGGGGAAAATATACATTCCTTGCGGTGTGGGCAACACGGATAATGGTTTTTATATCTGCGGCATCAGTGAAAAACATTGCAGTGAGGCTCCTACCGTTTTTGCATTGGTCTATAATTACCTTGTTAGAAACAGCTGTATAACCCCAGAGGACTACCCGCATTATCTAAACACGGTTTCTACTACTTTCCAGATAAATTATCAGCGTGTTTTTCGCTTGATGATGATTATCCTGCAGCTGATCAAAAACGGCATGGCTGGTCGCAAACTGGATTTGCTTTATTCCGGCAAGGACGAAGAACTGGATATTGCGGTTGCCATTATCAACGATTATGTTGCTCGCTTTTCCAGGCTTATGCGAATCACTCAGAAATATACACTGGAAAGAGTGGCTCAAAGCAAAAATACTATTAAGATTTCTTTGGACCAGAAAATCAATGGTATCTATATCGAGGAAAACAAAATTCCTTGTAATGCGCGTGAGCTCTGGCTTGGAGAGAAAATTAACTACCGTCTCGATGCGGATTTGCTTCCGGATCTTGAATACCTACTTGGCGAGATTTCTCCCTTTGATACCTTCAAGGAAGGCCAATTTATCGCCCTCAAAAATATGTTGGGAACAAACAGCCACTCTATTTGCATCATGCCTACCGGTAGTGGCAAGTCTTTGATTTTCTATTTTGCATCGTTGCTGCAGCCTTTGCCGATGTTTATTTTGACCCCGACAGAGATTCTGATCGATGACCAGATTAGAAATCTCAAAAAGTTCCATCACATGGACAATGTGTCCCATTTGAAGCTCACTACAGAAAACGACTTCAGTAAGTTTGAGATGCGGAACAGTTTGATGTATCTCACTCCTACTACGTTCCAAAACAGACACCTATTGGTGAAGTGTCGGTATATCAATAGCGGACACAACCGCATAATGAATGAGAAGTCTCGGATTTTGGAGGAAATTAAGGTAGCTCCGGGTCCTTCTATCTCCTATGTTGTTTTGGATGAGATTCATTGTCTCTCCAACTGGGGACATGATTTCCGCCCCGAGTATTTGATGCTTTCGAAGTTTTTGAATAAGTACTTGGATCGCGTCACGTTCCTTGGTTTTACAGCAACTGCGAACTATACCGTGGTTGAAGATATTCAGCAGCAATTGAATATTCCGCAACAAAATATTTTCTCGCCCATTGCCTTCGAAAAATACAATGTTTCCTATCATTTCCAGGCTCTTCGTAGCTTTGAAGAGATGGTGGAGAAAGTATGCGAAGTTGTAAGCGAGCAGATCAGAAGAAATGAGCGTACTCTTGTATTTACAAAGAACGATGAGGTTTCCTTCCAGGTTGCCCAAGCAATAGGATATGAAGCAGATGTGTTCCAGAAAGAGAACACATACGCATACCATTTGTTCGCTGACGAAAAGTGCAAGGTTTTGGTTGCAAGCTCAGAACTTGGTATCGGCATCAATCTGCCGAACGTTCAGAACATTATTCATTTCGGCCTTCCTATTTCTAAAAACGAATTTGTTCAGGAGATTGGTCGCGCCGGCCGCGCCAACGAAGCGGTAAACTCCTATGTTTTTTATCTTGAGCCCGTACCGGAAAATGTCCCCGCGATTTTAACAAAACGCGAACTCGAGATACCAAACATTTCCCAGTTGCTCAATGATATCAGCAATGATTACTCTGATTGTTATCGTAAGCTCAATAGCAACATTGATTCCAAAGAAGATTTGCTGGCTCGAATTATGGAAGTATACGATGATTTAGACCAGAAGCGCTGCGATATCAATACGAGAAAATATCCACTTGCGACCGTAGACATGGCAAGAAAATATATATACATGCTCTATGTCATTGGCTATATCAAGGACTGGTATTCATACTCCGCTGACGAAAGCAATGGTCAAATTGAAATAATGATGACGCTGGGCGAGGACTGTAACTTGCGGCGTGTGCAAAAGCGAGCCACGGAATACTATGATACCCTCGGATCTAACCGTGAGCAAATTGTCAAAACTCAACGGGCAACAGATATTCCTGCTGTGATCAAAATTTATGTGGATTGGTATTACGCAAAGTTCCTCTACCATCATAAAGAAATGTTCTTGGATTTCCTTGAGTTCGCAGAAGCAAACAAGGATAGCGACAGTGAAAAGGTAACCGAAGACATTAGAGAGTATTTCACTTTGCCGTTCATCGAAATCAAGAGCGATGAGATGTACTACTCCAAGCTTTCACTTAGAGAGATTGCGGACAAGGTGGCACAAGGAATTGGTCGCAATACATTGGCGAATGTCGAACGAATCAACAGCAACCGCTATATGTACAATTTGGATTGTTTCTTGTTCCTTGGCAATCTGAAACTTTATGCTCGCTTTGATAAGAGCAGATTTGAACGTATCCTTAGAAATACCCCCAACAATCATCAGCAGGAGCTAATTGATGCTATTAGCAGGGTGTTTGCGAAACTGAATAGCACAGGTCGCTTTGAAGCAATTCGTGGTTTGAGCGAAACCGGAACGCTGTTCGGTGGTGATGCCCTCCGCATTTGCGATGCGCTTTACAAGAATGCTGATAAAGATATGGTTTACTATGGAATGTTGGCAAATCAGCTGAACACACTGTTCTGTTAACAGAGAGGAGAACATAAATGCTTACAACAATTCAAGAACTGGAAAAAGAAATCGACCAGTTCCACAAAAATATAAAAGATTCAAATGAACTAATGAGACTCTTGGCGTCGATTGCTTCGCTCACTAAAACACAGACGGAGTCTTTCGAGGTTCGCACTCAAGCACTGCAGGACGAATTGGCAAAATTACCCCCTGAGTTAACTAACCTTTTCCGGCAAAAAATAGAGAGCTTTGTTCAGACTGTACACGATGAGCATCAGGCTTATCAGGCTACCGTAACAAAGTTAATGGAAGGCTATGCCGACAAATTTGCCAAAGCGGAAACTGCGCTTTTAGGCGTGCCTTCTACATTGCAAGAACAGCTGCAGCAAGACCGTTCTGAGAATGTTGCAGGTTTGAAGCAAATCCAAGAGCAGTATGCTGCGGATCTGGCAAAAACTAATGAAGCCTTTGCCAAGCAACTTCAGGCTGTAGTTGATGCCATCCAAGCTGTGCCTGGGCAGATCAGCGACAACTCTGCACAGCAGTATAATGCTTTCTTAAAAGAACTCGAAAAAATGATGGATGCTCGACTGGCACAGCTTTCTGCAACTGAAAAGCGGGTTGAAGAATTGAGCCAGCAGTTAGAGGCAAAGTACAATGCGTTTGTGGGCAAGCTGGAATCCACCAATATGGATCAGCTATATAAGTATTGCCAGGACATGAACAAGTCCATCAACACAAAATTAGGCATTGCTCTGGGCGGTGTTGCTATTGCTGTTATCGTGTCTATTATTTCCTTGTTCATTTAAGGAGGTTAGCTTATGACAGCGGTTATTGCTCTGAGCAGATGTTCTCAAACAAAGAAAATGTATGGTATTCGTTTCGAGCAAACCGGCCGGGATTGGACGTATACTTGGGCATTTCCCATCCAAGAAAAGAGCGCTCTAAACGAAGATTACGACAAAACAAATATCACAGGAGCGTTGATCCAGGGAGAGGAGTATCCCGGCTGTCCCCATTGCGGCTCTAAGGGCTTCTTTTACTGCAGCTGCGGCAAGCTGAATTGTTGGAACGGCGAATCTCGCCAAGCTACATGTAATTGGTGTGGAGCTTCCGGAGAATTGAGCAACGGTATTGACAGCATAAACATCTCTGGCAACCTCTAAACACAGAGGCGGTGCAAATCGCACCGCCTTTTTTATCCAAAAACCAATTATTTACCGCTGTATACTACGAGAAAGGAACTTTGTCTATGGAGACCTATACTGAAGATTTGTTAGAAACTTATGAACTCTTCGAAGAAGACGAACGCATACTTTACAAAGATAGTACATATGACATAATCTCCAAAGTTGCCTATCTCATCGGCGTTCCGAAACATATCTTTGAAAATGAACATGAACCGCCAAAACTGGAAATCTACGAAACTTTAGATAAAAACAAATCTGCTCGAATAGTGCGAAATCTTTGCGTTGTTCGTGCAGCTATCGAGCGACGCTTTGGTAGAATTAATGACGCAATTCGCAAAGAGTTTAAAAGCATCTACACACTCCCCGACCTGATTCCGCAGGATTCCTTGCGGCAGCTGGAGCTCGATGGAGCTAATTTCTATAAAAAGTCCAGTACTAAGCTTGGCCATCACATCATTGAAATTAACAAACTTATTCGAGATCGTATTAACAACTGCAAAGACCTATTCCCGGTTTGGCTGAACTGGGAATACATCAGAGAAATCTTCAATATGAAAAACGGCTTGAGCGAGGATGGCATCAAGGCCGCAGCGGGTGTGTATTTTTCAAATTTGGAATGCTATCCCTATTCTATTTATATCAACTGGGATCCCCAGCCTAACGGCAATATCCTGTTCAATGACAAAAAGTTTGTTACGCTCCTGTATCAGTGGCATAATGATTATTTTTCAGATTACAGCAAAGTATCAGATGCTGGAAGCTTCGTAAAAAGCAATATTTACGATTTCATCGATGATGCTACACGGGTTGTGATGGCAGTGGATTGTGAAAACTCCGACCCTTATCGGCTGTGTGCCACCTTAAAAGGCTTGGACGCCGATATAACTGCTAAAATTCAAAAGATTATGCTCTTTGATGATGTTCATACTGTGGACGCATGGCGAATCCTGGAGTCTCACACAAAGATCCCGGTAGAGCACATTATGACTGAACGAGTAAAACAGACCAAATCTTTAGTGGACATTGAACTAACAGCTATGACCTGCCGGGAGCATTATCGAAATATGGTGGATAGCTTCATCATCGTGTCCAGTGATTCGGACTACTGGGGTTTGATTTCCAGCCTACCGGAGGCAAAATTCCTGGTGATGATCGAACGCGAAAAGTGCGGTCCCGATATGAAGGCAGCACTTGCCAATAGCGGCATATTCTACTGCTATATTGACGATTTCTACACCGGTGACGGTGAGGAATTGAAGCGGAATGCGCTTTTTAATGAGATTTATCGAGCCTTGGACGAGGCACTAAAGCTCAATGTCAATGATATGTTTGAAGCAGCTTTGACGTCGACTCGGATCGAGATGCCGCCGGCTGCAAGGCGACAGTTTTTTGATAAGCATATTCGTCCAATGAAACTGGTGATTGACGAGGATGGCAATGCTTCTTTGGAGTTAAAGAAGTAATCGAAGATAGGAGAATTTCACGGTGGAGAATAAAAACATTTTCCAATTAGATAATTCCGGGTGGCCCAATAAAGGGGATGCTCTGCCCGAGGTGTTCATCAAATTCCCCTTCCAGTTTGACTTTACTAAACAGGACCTCGAAATGCTTCGCACAGGACATGCGAGTACGAGCTTGGGCTTTAAATGGCTGTATGTTTCCGACGATAAAATCTTCATCTATAGAGGCGGACGGTGTTTTTTTCAGTTAAGCATTTGCCCAGGTAAACTGGTTCATACAGCGGTTCATTATATCTATGCAGATATTGATAAGTTCGTAGAGGGGCATCATTTAAAGCCCAAGGAAACGCTTATGATGATTCTGCATAAATGGACAGATAATCCTCGCTCCGAAATGCTTAGAACTATACGCAGTGTGGTTTATGGGCACGCCGTAGCAGATGCGCTTGGTGTACCCGTTGAATTCCGCAGCCGCCAAGAACTGAAAGAAAATCCGGTGCAGGACATGATGGGATACGGTACGCATCACATGCCGGCCGGAACATGGTCAGATGATACGAGTATGGCTATTGCCACATTGGACAGCCTAAGTAAAGGCGTCAATTACAATGACATTATGCTCCGCTTTGAATCATGGAAGGTGAATGCTGCATATACCGCAACAAACGAAGTGTTTGATATGGGCATATCCACCAATATGGCAATTTCCCGATTCCAAAACGGAACACCTACATTAAAGTGTGGCTGTAATGGGGAGCAAGATAATGGCAACGGATCGCTTATGCGAATCTATCCAGCGGCGCTATATTGGTATTACCCCAAATCCAATGATGCTTTAAGAAATGTGCTTGATAAATTCGTGTTTGAATTATCGGGTCTTACGCACGCACACCTGCGCTCTCAGCTCGGATGCGGCATATATACCTATGTTCTCCTTCATTTGCTAAGCAGGAGAACAAAAAGAAGTGTTTTGGACGGATTATACGATGCGCAAATGCATTTCTCGAAGATTGCCACCTATTCCGCAGAAATGGAGCACTACAAACGGCTCTTTGATGTAAACTTCGCAAAAACTCCCGAAGAACACATTAAAAGCTCAGGCTATGTAGTTCATTCTTTAGAGGCGGCTATATGGTGTTTGCTGACAACAGATAGTTACTCAGATTGCGTATTAAAGGCTGTGAATTTAGGCAGCGATACAGATACTGTCGCGGCTATCGCAGGCGCTCTGGCTGGCTGTTTGTATGGAATTGAAGGGATTCCGGAAAACTGGATCAACACCTTGCTGCAGCGCGAGCTCATCGATAATATTTGCCTGCGTTTTGCAGACTCTTTGGGTAAGAAAAAGAGTAATTACTGCACACACTATCTTATTGATACACACGGTCATTATGTTTACGGGATTGATGATGGAGCGACGGATATTGAAACTTCATTGCAGATGATCCGAGCCGCAAGGGAACAAGGTGTTCGTGCGATTTTCTGTACATCGCATAGCTGGGGCCAATTTGAAAAGTACAAATCTCATTTTGAAGAATTGCAAAAACGGGTCGTCCTGGAAAAGATAGATGTAATGCTTTATACTGGTACGGAGATAGAATGCTGTGATTGGACTCTGCACAAGACATTAAAAATGTTGAAGGCAGGGATTATGCATTCTCTTGGAAACTCAAAATATATTATGCTCGAGTTTGAAACAGATATTAGCGCCAAAGAGGTCTTAAGCTGTGTAAAACAGCTTACGGAAAGCAGCGAATATATTCCGGTTATTGCGCATGTAGAGAGATATCCTGCTTTAAACGAAGATCCTACGGCACTGAAAGTCTTACAGAGCTGGAATATCCCGCTTCAAATCAATGCCTATAGTTTGGTCGAGGAGAAAAACCACGATATTAGAGATTTTGCAAGGAAATTGCTCGACCACAAACTTGTGACATTTATCGGATCTGATGCACATCGGTTGGAACATAGACCACCTAATGTTAAGAGTGGCATTGAGTACATCTATAAAAATTGCGACAAGGTATATGCCGACGATATTTGCTTTCGCAATGTGCAGCGTTACTTGCTTGTTACCATTCAATGACGGAAACACCTTTATCAGCCCCGAATTTACGCAAGCTGCATTTGCGAAACTAACATCCCCGTGAGTTGGAAAAACACCCAAAACCTCCGGAGGTTAATTACTATGGCGAAAAAGCCCATAACTACATACTATGAGTACAAAAGAGCATTAACTGATTTTATCATTCAAAACGGGAGCGTTATGCTTGCCGATTGGCAGATGCAACGGTTTATTGATTATAATGATTTGCATTCACGATTTGGAATTACCACCGCTGAAGTTGCAAAAGACACAGCAACAATATTGAATCAACGACCCGATATAAAAAGCATCAAGCCTAAACCTGTCTATGACCTACCGGAGTATCAACTTGCGCTCCGTCAAGAATTGCTACCGTTAGCGCAACAGGGCTTGTCCGATTACGAGATATCAAAATTCATTAAGTCTAAGGATTTTTTGCGAAAATATAATCTCGAAATTGAGGATGTTAGAATTCATTTGGAACGTCTTGTCAAAGGTTTGTGGTTTCCATTGAGACCAACGCTGTCAACACAATTTCTAACCAATCGTGCGTATCATAATGCACTATGTCAACGCATGCAAGAGAATGGTGATGTACCGCTTAGCGATACAAGCATACGTATATTGATCAAACGAGGCGGTTTTGATAGGTCTTGCGGCCTTGATGTTGAAACTGTACGACAAGATATGTATGCGGTACCTAACAAATACAATGTTATGGTTTTGCGCAGTTCCAATGCCACATCCCCGCTCAATGTAAAGGGCGCAAACACCCCCTGTACATCAGAACCAAAGAAGACGGCTCCTGCAAAATCAGAAAGTATAGTAAAACCTGTGTCGACACTCAAAGCTATTGATGAAAACATGCGGAAAACATTATCCACAGCGTTGAATACTCATAATGATTTACTTGTTGATCGTCATCGAGTATCAGGACTTCTCAAAGATCTTTTCCCAGAACATCGACGTGAAGTTAATATTTTGCTTCAAATTTATGACCTCGGTATCTTGGATGAACTACGGCGGCAACAGGTAATCAATCAGTTGTTTGTTCAACGGTTTACAGGAAGAATTGTAAACGAGTATGGCACAGATGAGGGACTCGCGGAAACAATGGTTCTTATGTGGTGTTTTTGTTTTGGCCATGACTTTTGCCATATACCAATCGTACAATAAAACATGTTTGCGCAGTACTTACTGGTTGATAGTTATGATGTCATGATGTCAATGCGTTTGGTCAAAGTAAAGAGGCAGCATCCTACAAAGGGTGCTGCCTCGATTTTTATGTATTGGACAATAGTGCAAAGCAAAGCCGTGTGCCGGCATTATCAATAATGCCACTTGCGCACATAACAGTATCACCAGCCTTAAGGCCAAAATCTGCATGCGGTGTGTTGAGCATATGACCTTCTAACAAAAAGGTTCCATTATCTTCTCCAAGCAGTTTTACCGGGCGAACCCAAATACCTTCGGGTCGATACCCATCCTTTACGAACATTACCTGAAGGTCGTCAGGGAATTCAGGATGCCTAAATTGGTCAAGCTCCTCAATTGCTCGGCATTGTTCGAGCTCCGGATTCGTATAATAGAACTGGTCAATATTTTCAACGATGTATGCGTACTGCCGGAAGAGTGCCTTGTTTTTTACAGGGATAATGTCTTCGCACGAAACGGAATCAGCGCGGATCTTCATGGAGATTACTTTTGCTGTATCGACAATCGAATAATCGCCGTCAATATACATAGTAGCAGCCACGGTCTGATATGTTAAGCCCGCTGTGGCATCAACATATCCGTAACAAAGCAAGCTGTTGGCTTCTTTGGTGGTGCCGGTCAAAACAACATACTTAGGGGTGTTCATAATAACAAATTGGCGCTCTACCTCACGAAAAGATTTCATGACTTATCACTCCTTGCCGCTATCAAGAAAATCTTGCCAATATTTTGCTTTTTCATAGGGAAGCATACGCTGATAACATTCTGTCAAAAAGAGCCGTTTGATTTCACTCACGCTTTTTTGACCAATATTCCGAATATTAAACAAGCCGTTTTCTGTTGCTAAAACCTCTTTTAGTTTCCCAAAGGTCAGTATGCCAGCCCGTTTCAGACCGTTGCTGGAACGAACAGTCAGATTCATTTCATCGATACTTAGATCTGCGAATAAGGGACTATATGGTACGATTGTATCATGAACTTTTAACTCGTGCAACACCGAAAGAATTCCGTGCTTATCCGCTTGCTCACGTAGGTTGACCGCTCGGTCGGTTATGCTTGCTGGGAGTCCAGCCTCTGCAGCAGGTGAATCAGCTGCCTTCTTTCCAGGTGTCCAGCAGATCCAAAGCTTGCCTAACAAATAATCCTGATAGGCTCCCTCATCCAGCGAGAAGGTTCCCCAATGTGTCGTTACTACATATCTTGCGCCATTTTGCATTTCTTTGACTCCTTTTTTGTCAGTTCTCCCGAAAAATAGGCGCAAAAATACCCGTCGCGAGACGAGTCACTTCCTATCGTACAAGCTTTGGCACCTTTCTCTCCGGGAGGTTGCCGTGCGGTCATCGGGCTTGTCCCTCGCGCATCTCTTATAGGTTATGA
>RHMF01000126.1_pt1 | contig 30092 bp, 51 predicted proteins | sample 5365151 | NCBI WGS metagenome assembly RHMF01 (sample SAMN10266501, study PRJNA497801) | feces metagenome | isolation source: feces | host: Bos taurus | place: China: Prairie of Fairy Mountain | collected 2017-08-14 | reverse complement strand
CGAGAGTTGTTCGCATTCCATGACCTCCGCAGGAATCCAAACGCCTGTATATTCTTTGACAGGCGCATCAGGGTTGATTTGTGATTGCATTTTACCTCCAAGCAATTGTTGCGTTGGCGAGCAAAAAGCCACTCGAAAGTGGCTTGCAATATCTATGAATAACTTGATTATATCAAACTCGGCTTGATTTTTCAAGCCGACCAAAAAGGGAAGGTTGCCCTTCCCTTGCTTTTAGCATTGAATATCTACGATTTCGATTTGCGTTCCGTTCATCACATCATTGTCGATGAAGTCGATGAACTCTTTGCGAGTCATGTGGCGGAGTTCGGTTTCGCCTTTGACTAAGATTGTGATTGATTGAATTTTCATTTGCGTTCCCTTTCTTGATAGGGAGGGGGTTTCCCTCCCCCTGCTTGTTAGCCGATATATTTTGCGATATAAGCTTTGATTGTGTCTTTTCCTGCGAAGCGAACCTCTTTCTCGATGTAATTCACGATGGCTTCATAGACATCTTCAATTTGTTCTTCCCTTGATAGGTCGAAGAATGCTTTTGCATCGTTGTATTCTTCCGAACCTTCCTCATAATCTTCGAGTTGGTTTTCAAGTCCTCCGACATATTCCCAAGTTGCTTCTTTGACTTTGTTTAGGTTGTAGTTCATGATTGCGTTTCCTTTCGTGTGTTATTTGGTGGGGGAGGTTGCCCTCCCCCCTTGATTGTTTTTAGTGAATGATTTCGCCTGCCATTTTGATTTCGTAATCTTCCATGACCTTGACGAGTTGTTCGCTCACTTCGTTGTAGTCTTTCAAGAAGGCGATGCTGTTTTCGATTTCATCGAGGTGTTCGCTTGTCTTGGCTTGCTTTTTGTGATTGTTAAAGTTCATTTTGAGATTTTTCAAGAAAGCTTCGAGTCTTTTGATGTTCTCTTGGGTTTGGTTGATTTCTTTTGCGTTCATTTGGTTTTCCTTTCCTTATCTTTATGATTCCATTATACTCCAACGGCGTATAAAAGTCAAGACTTTTTTAGGACTTTTTTTGTTGAGTTTTCCACAGGTCTGACCCCTGTTATTTTGACATTTTCGTAAAATATGACCAAAAAATCTTTCAAAAAAGTCGGCGATTTTGGCTCATTTTTTGGTAAAATAAAGGTGCGTTTCAAAAGGTTTTATCCTTTCGAGTGTTGGGCGACTTTTCGTGATTGCAGGTCGCCCTTTTTGGTATCAAGAAAGCCCTCGACTGCGAGAACGAGGGCTGTCCAGTAGAAGTAAATTGTCCTTTTTGTTTTATGTCGGCAGAGGGAACTCCGACATTTTTATTGTGTCAATTTGCAGGGTTGCTCGTGAATCGAAAGTCGGTCAAATCAACGCCATGTTCTTTTCCCCACCGCTTGAACTTCTCTGTCATATACCAATCGCCCTTCATATCGATGAAATAGACCTTTGCGACTGTGAGGATGGATTCGATATTGTCGGCATCGTTATTGATTAGATTGTCGAGTTGCAGGCGAATCGTGTCTTGCCGAATATCATTGACGGTATTTTCAACGGTCGAAATGCGTGCATCGAGATGCTCGGTCATTTTATTCTCGAACCAGTTCAGAAGCGAACCGCAAGCAGTTATTATGACAATCAGCGCAGAGATGACGGCGGATAACTTCTTGATTCCTTCGGGCAAGTCTTTGAACTTCTTTTTCATCGTTTTCATTATACAGAAAAGCAGGGTGGTCAGATGCGACCACCCAGTTCGGAATCGAAGAAGTTGTATTGAACCATCATGCACGCACGAAACGCTTCGTCAGGAATCGCATTGTAAAGCCACAGAATCAATTCACACACATTCAACGCATCAACTGCCGTCTTTTGGGTTTGATACGCCTTCCAAGCGGTTTCAAGCATTTTCTCGGAAGGTTTCGGAACGTCCTTCAAGACTTCATTGTGAAGGATGTTGTGAATTTTGATTGGAATTTCCCTTGTCGTTGCGAGTCGCAATTGTTTTGCGAAGGGAGTGTTCCAATGTCTGCGCTGATATAAGACGTGATGACGATTCCATCCGTTGCGATTCTTCGGTTTGGATTGCCTTCTTTTCTTCCATCTTTTTTTCTTTGACATAATAGCCACCCCCTATCTGTCAATTTAATGTGCGAGGTTTTGCCCTCGACCATGCGCCGACCTGCTAGTATTCGGCGCACGATTCAAAGCAAAATCATCAACCCCAAATGAACCAAACTATTTTTGAACCTGCCGGAACTGAACTCGCAACTGTGTAGAAGTTCGGGTTTATTAACCGCATCTTCTCGCTGTGTGGCTCATCAATAAAGAACATTTCGGAGATGTTGTTTGAACTTGAAAATCTCATATTCAACGAGGTGCTGACGGATGATGTGTTATAACACGTTAGTTTATAGCATGATGTTTCATCAACATAGTGCGCCAAAACACCATATTTCATCGCTTGAACGTTCCCATTTGAAACAGTTGCGCCAAGAACGAACCAACATATTCCTTTTGGTTCTTTGCCTAAGTTGTGCGCTAGATAATAATTCGGGAACGAGTTTAGATTTGTATCGCTTTCATACTCAATCACACCTGATACTATATCGCCTCCTCCACCACCACTCGGAATCGATGCGATTGCCGACACCAAATTCGCCATGTTCTTATTCTGCGGAACTGTTCCGCCCATTGTTGATATTTCGTCGTATGCGCTGATGATATGACCATTCAGCGCAGAGAGTTCGCTTGCGATGCTCATTGTGCGCCACCTCCATTGTTTAGTGTTTGTAGAATTGTTTCGACATCGCCAACCGTGTCATAGAAAAGCTTCGCACTTGGGTATTGGCTGTCAGTTGATGCTGAACTTACGCTCATCACGAGATTGGCTGTCGTTTGTAGTCCTGTAATCGCGCCCGTTGCGCCATTCACGCTTTGCACGGGTGCGGTGTATGTTATATCCCCCGTTGAGCCGTTGAAAGAGCTGACTCCTGCGAGCTGGTTTGTATATGGTCGAATCATCCCGCCCTTGAACCAGTAGACAGGATGGTCAAGTTGAAGTTCAACTTGTGTCGCCGAATAAGCCACGCCGAGAAAGATGTAAATTTTCCCATCTTCTGTCGTTGGTAAATCTTGAACCCACGGTGTCGTTGAATCGATGATTGCGCTTCCGTCAGATTGTGGTGCGCATTTAAGATACACGGGCTTCCACGATGTCATCGTGAGTGCAGAACCTTTTGCGAATGAATAGCCGAGCGTAATGGCGTATTGTTCCCAAAGACTTCCAACCGCAGGGCGAGAGTCTGCTGAAACTGATGCTGTCGTGCCATAGTAGAAAATGCGACCAAATGGATTGATTTTTTCCTGACAGACCGTTCTGTCTGTTGTCGCATTCGTGCTTGATGAATTATTCGCAGGCACATATTTTGTGCCATTTGCGCTCGTGAATAGCAAGCGATAGCGATAAGTAATGCTCGACATCGGAAGTGATTGCGAGTTTGTGCGAACTTGATAGCCGATTGTGTTCGTGTCGGAGTTGTAGCCACGATAGCAAACCCAACACCCGCCTGCAATACGGGTCGAATCATACACGAACAGCATCGTGTAGTTGATGTTGAAGATGGTCGTTTCTGCCGTTGCCGATGCCATGTTGTTATAAACTGGCTTTGCGCCAAGCCCATTGATGTTGATTGTGAAACCGCTTGCAGATGTTATCACACCATTTTTGAGCAACATACAAACGCCATCACGGAGTTCTGTGATGCCTGCGACCGTTGCCGTGAATGCCGTTGCGGTCGAAGTGGCATCAACCTGCCCTGTCGGGATTGCTTTTGTTTTCCATGCAACTTCATCCGATTCGAGATAGGTTGATGTGTTGTCTGCGCCATCGTTCGTCAAGTCAGAAGTCTTTGTTGGGATAGTTGGTGTTCCTGTGATTTCGGAATAAGCATAGGTTGGTTTTGTCGATTGCTTCGCCCACGACGGAACGGTTGGGTCTGTTTCTGTATATGATGTCAAAAAACCTGAATCATTCGTGAATTGCGAGAGTTTCGTTGGCTTGTTTAAAATTTGCGCCACGCCTGAATTTGCATTCCAATCCGAATTGACCTGCGTTGCATCAGAACCATCTTTGACAGATGCTGTTGTCGTGCCGTTCTTGTCGGTAATTGTAATGGTCGCCGTGTCGCCTGATTTCACGACCGTTGCCGTGGGCGAAAAACCATCTTGTCCATCTTGCCCATCTTGTCCGTTCTGCCCATCGACTCCATCACGACCATCTCGTCCATCTGCGCCGTCTGCGCCAGTTTCGCCCTTATCGCCACGAGGAATTGTGAAATTGAGAATCGCATCACGATTCGTGCCTGTATTTGTGATGATGACATTCGTGCCTGCGTTTCCTGTCGCAACTGTGCCAACGGCAACCGTTGCCGAAACGCCGTCCGTTCCATCACGTCCGTCTTGACCATCACGACCATCTCGTCCGTCTTGACCGTCTTGACCATCAATTCCATCACGCCCATCCTGACCATTCGTGATTTCAGCGGTTGTCGTTCCGTTTCGGTCTGTGATTGTTATTGTTGCGCCTGTTTCAGTTTGCTCGACCGTTGCAATCGGCGAAACGCCATCGATTCCATGCAAAACAGACAACTCGCCCGAAGCATCAATTGAACGCTCGATTTGTTCGTTCGCAATATTGATTGCCTGTTCTTGTGGCTCTTGATTGACTATGATTTGCTGTTCGTTCATTATTCTTCGTTTGCCTTCCATGTGGCTTCTTCGGTCAGGACGAATTTGCCTTTTGCAATTGTAGAAACGGCATCATTGTCGATGACTTCGATGTCATACACATAAGAACCGAAAGCAAGCGTGTCCGTTTCGCCTGCTTGAATAACAAAATGCCATGTTCCGTCATTGTCCATGACCATGTCATCCATTGTTTTCTGAAGCAACGCTTGTTCGTTGTTGAATGATTGTTTAATTGTGAAATAGATTTTGTCGGGAGCGGTCGTGATGGTCTGCCCTTGTGCATTCACACGTTTGAATGTGTAGCCCGCCGTATCTCCCCTAGTTTGACTCAATGTTGTCATCTGTTGTGTCCTTGTTTAATTTTTTACCAAAGAAGAATCCCAACACGAGCATGACTGCGCTGTTGAATAATTCGGGCGTTGGCAAGCCCGTCAAGGTTGCGATGCAGAGAACGATGACGAGCGCAATCGTGATGATTGATTTGACATCGATGAGTTTTGCGATTCGGTCTTTGATTTTCATATCATCCTCCGAAGCCATATTGCTTCAATTTTGCATAAGTCGCCTTGCCGATAATCCCATCAACCACAAGTCCTGTTCTGCGCTGAAATTCTTTCGTCCATTTGAGGCAGTTCTCGCCGAAAAGATTCCCGTCAAGAAGACGATGCGCATCTGCTCGATTCTTGCAGAAATAGCCATAGAAGTTGTTTGCATACCATGAATTGAGTTGTCCGATTCTCGGGTCGATGTCGCCACGTTTCCAATAACCCTTCGTTGGCAGAAAACCTTGCGAAGTCGCTTTGATAACATACCATCTGAAATCTGCGCTTTTGACCGTATGTTCTTTGAAGTTGCCGTCATAGTTCCAGTTATAGTCTGTGATGGTTAGTGTTCCGTCAGACCACACGACATGACCATGTTTTCCTGATTGGCGCACGCCGACACATTTTGCGCCATTTGGCGAGCTGACGATTGTCTTGTAGCCATTTTCAGGCAAGCGATAAATCCAGTTTTTTGCATTCATATCGCCTGTGCGTTTCAGCCACGAACCAGTTGCTTCTTTTATCTTCCATGCGCAATAAGATGTGCATTCTCGGTTGTAGCAGGTCGAAGGGTCTGTCATTGAATCTTTCGGTCTGCTTCGATATGGTTCAGGGTAAGTGTTGATTGCCATGATTATGACTCCAAAACTTCGATGCAGTTGAAAACATACGATGTGTTTGAACTCGTTGCGCTTCGCTGATAGACTGTTGGCGCATATCCTGTGGCACTTTGCGTTTTTGCGCCGAACGAAGCATCGGCGAGCATACCGCCTGAGCCGATTTTGCCGTAAATCGTCCAACCCTCGGCATCCGTGCTTTCACGAAGCAATAGGAACTCAGCCGTTGTGCTAGTTCGGGATGCGTTTGACACCGTGCCTAGGTTGGCATCGCACATACCATCTGTGCCAGACGAGGCAGTTGAAGCAACTTCCCCTTCGCCGATTGCCGTGTTGCCCATTGAGCCATAAAAGCGAGTATATACGGACGATGCACTCTTTAAGCCCGCAACACCATATTCGCCAGCAACGTTGTTCAATTTTGCCGACCAATACTGACGAATGGCGTTGATACCACTTGCGCCTGATATAATACGCACCGCCGTTCCGCCTGCCGAAATACGAATTGACAGATTTGTGCCTTTGAGCGTTTTCACGCTGACGGTTTGGTCTGATAGTGATGTTCCTGAATAATAGAACGATGACCAAATTGCGCCCATTGTCGAGAAATCAATCTTCGCCTTTGTGATTGCGCTATCGGCAACTTTTGCTGTTGTGATTGCGTTCCCTGCGATATTGCCCGAGCCAACGGTCGCATTGTTTATCGCATCAATATTTGCAACGATTTGGTCGAGTTCATCCGCCGTCAATATATCGAGCGGAACGAAGTCCATGCTAGGATATGGTAGAACTGCAAGTGCCATTTATTTTTCCTCCAAATAAATATCTAAATAGTTGAAGCTGACATCGGAAGACTTTGACACATATTCTTCCGCCGTCTTCGCACCGATTTTCTTCGCAATCTTGTCTAGTTGCGATTCGACATCTTTTGCATCATTTGAATAAGTAATCACGAACAAGCAGAACTTAATTTTGTCCTTTTCGTAATTCTTCGCATAGCGATAAGTCTTCGCCGTTGTTTTTTTGATGATATGATTTTCCGCAAATGGTCGCCCTGCGCCTGATTCACGAATTGTGAAATCATCGAGCAGTTTCGGTCGCCAAATTGCGATTCGATTCAATTCTAGTGCTTTCATGCTTCTTATTGTTCGGAAGATATGGGTGGCACATCACGATTGGCTGTAAGGCGATTGAACTGGAACGACAACGGCTCGGAAGGTATATGAGCCAGTAAATGTCGCACCATATAATGACGTATAGCTTGCGAGCAGACGAATTCTGTTTCCCATTGGCACGACACACACATCGACTTTCACGCCATACTGGTCAAGCTCAAGATACCAGTTGTATGCACAAAGCGAAGGTTCTTCATCGCAGGTCAAAATATAATTTGCGATGTCAAATTCTTCATCGACGATGATTTCTGAATAATGTTCGACCACACTCAATGCGGAAACGTATTGGCTCGCAGGTGTCGTCAAAACGATTTCTTTTGCACCACTAAGTGGCGCAGGCGTTGAGCCGAGGTCAGAGTTGGCGATGAATTCAGATGGAAATGTCATAGTTATATATCCTTACGAGAAAGTCTTGCGCCAAATGTTGCGAGCCATCATGCGCAAAAATTGTGATTTTATTTTCATCGATTGTGATTTGGTTCTCAATCAATGAGGTCGCAGGTTCAACAGTCTTCGTTTCTAAACTTCGACTCCACCCGTTGCCTTGATATCTGCGCCAAATCTTGCACATAGGTCGAAAGCCGAGATTGTGGTTCAAGACTTTTGTTTCATTGTCTTCGAGGTGCATCACGTTTTCTGAAATCATGTTCAACTGCGCAAGGCGTGTGTCTTTTTGAAATGAATGAGCGAGCGTTTCTGCCGTTTTTGCTGTCGTTGCTGATGACCAGTCTGATTCTTGTATATACCCCCAGTATCTGTATTCGATGCGCCTGCTTGAATCAGATTGCGAACCAAATATCATGACACAAGGGTGTGTTGTCGTATATGTATCATAGACGAAGCCCTTCGGCACAATAAATGCGCCACACCAATCAGCTTTGATGGAATAACTTCCACCGATGTCTTCGTAGCCCATCGGTTTGCTCAATGCTTCAATTGGGTATTGTGTCGCCCATCCATCATTTGTCCATACGCCATCAATCAAGAAATTTTGCCAGTCGATTGTGTCTTCGAGTGGCTCGAAAACATACCCACCCCACGAGAACGCCTGCCAATTTGGGTTTGATGAATCGTTGTTGCCTTCCGCCATCCACACAATCTTCTCAACAGGGTATTGTGAGTGAATGATGAAATCGTTCAAATTGCTCATTGTGCCAACGCCTCGATAACATCAACGGTCGGCTTCGACACCCATTCGCCAACGGACGAATCGGCAGGGTTCAAGCCGACACGAATGCGCCGAAGCCCTGTCGGGTCAGAATATGTGAAGCCCTCCGAGTTGATGCGTGTCAAAACATTCACGCCGTTGCGAATCAGCAACTCGCCTGTCGCTTCGTTGAGTTCGATATTTCCTGACAGGGTGGATGTACGAACTGCGCCTGAATGTTGAACTGATTTGACTATTGCCATTTTGCCTCCTTATGACAGAACATCATCGCCATCCAATATCGAAACATCAAGAATGAACGGCATCACGACCTTCGTGCGCTCAATTGTGAGTTCCTGCGTTAATCCTGCACCATTCGTTATTGATGACTTGATGCCAACTATTTTGTAATCGCCAATGTATTTGTAATCGATGTGAATAATATCGCCGAGTTGCAACGCAGGGTTGCCTTTGACTCGCATAGTTATCGTTGGCGAATAACCTGCACGCCGTTTCAAAATGTCCATCGCATACGCATCGGCGTTCGAGTATGAGCCAAAATAGTCGTTGTCGCTGATGTCGAGAATCATCTCGCCGAATTTATCAACCGAATCAGAATCATAGGCGTTGTATTTGATAGTATCGACAATCTTTGCAGGTTCTCCCCAAATTTCGAGGAACGCAATCGACACAGGGAAATTGTTCGCATTCGTGAATGTGATTTTCATTGAATCTGCGAACAAATAGCCCGTTGCCGTGATTCCGCTCGATACAACTTCGCCCTGTAAATCAAACGCCATGAAATATGAATCGTCAGAACTCCCGTTCAAGACAGGGTTGAGCGTTGCAGACCAAATCGGGTCTTCAAACGAAAGCCACACTTCTTTGTTCCCGAGCGAGTTGATGCGATACGAGTCATCGCTTGCGCTTTGTTGATAGCCATTTTCGTTCGCCATCGAGAATATTGGCTGATTGTCTTGCACCGCTCGAATGTCTGATTCAATCTTCACACGATTCACAATGCCATCTGTTCGTGATGGCGTGATTTCGATGATATTGTCCTTATCGAAAGTCATGACGGCTGTTTTGCCAATATCTGCGACACGAGGTTCAAAACGGATGATGCCTTTTTCATCGAGCCACAATTTGCCATTCTCTGCCTGCACGAGTTTCGCCAAGATGTTGCCTGCGTTCAAACCTGACTCAAAGACCACAAATGGAATGACATTCAACCCTTCTGCCAAATCATACATTGAAGCATCCATGCCATAAGTGTCGAGAATCGTTGCGATGGCTTCGTCTGTTCTTACATCACGAAGCATGACGGTCTGATTCAACTGCGTGTTTGCAATCTCTGACAAAAAGTCCTGCGCCGAAAATGTCGCACGAGAATCATTCAAACCGCTATATTTTGGCATCTTTTGAGTCAGCCCAATGAACACAGGAACGGTTTCATTGTAGCCACCTTTTTTAAAGCCCGCATAGGTTCGCATCGGGCGTTTCGGCAAGATGTAGCCATACAATGGCGAATTCGTGTTTTCGTAAGTGTATTTTTGCGCCACGTTGTTCAATTCGAGGTCGCAAAGCGCAGATTGAACATTGTATGGGAACTGAACTGACCTTGACCAGTTCATGCCGATGACATCGGGCGTGTAATCTCCCCATTCATAGGCATCCCATAACTGGATTGAATCATCAGGGTCAGTCGCAAGGATGTCGCTCCCGTCAAGCTGTGATTGGTCAAGAACAAACCAATCAACACTCAACGACCTTTGCTTTGTGAATGATATTTTTGCATTCAACGCAAGCGGACGAATTGTTGCATCTGCCACCGCATCAAAAACTGCCGATGTTGAAATCATTGAACCGTTTCTCTCATTTTAATTTGAACATTTTGGCGAGTTCCGCAATTATCGACCACGCCACCATCTGACAATTCAAGGCGCACATATGTTGCCGAATAAATTGGCGTGCCATCGCCTTCTTCGAGCGCATAGGTCGGAACTTCTGCATCTGTGAATTGCCGAGTGTAGAAACCTCGTAGTTGTGCATAAGTTGTCGCATCCATGATTGACCATTTTTGCGACCATTGTTTTTTGAGCCACAGATAGTCCGTGAAAACGTTGCCGTCAATTGTCGTATTGTCCGCCGTTCCTTCAACGTCTTTGTCCTCGATTGGAATTTCAAGCAGAGTCATTGACATCGTGTCGTTCGAATCCGCCAAAGTCATTGTGTAATAACTCATAGATAGACTCCCATTCTTGTCTTGTTTATTTCTTGAAGTTTCTCGTATATTTGTTCGGCAACAGCACGTTGTTCGGCATCAGATGTTGCGAACACGCCCTGAATGTTGATTGTGATTCCGCCACCTGTTCCGCCCTGCTCGTTGATTTTTTGAATCATCGAAGCCATCTTCGATTCAGGCACGACCCATTCGTCTTGACCGCCTTCGCCTGCGAGAATCAGATGACCGCCGTTTGATGCAGGCACGATGCCACCTGTCGCCATGCGCCCGAGATGCACCTCGCCAATTTTCCCGAGATTGATGCCAATTGAGCCGAATGCGCCGTTGATTGTATCGATGAAGCTGTTGATGACCCGAATCGGTGCATTGATGAAGCCCTCGATGAATTCGAGAACCTTATTGACTGCGCCCTTGAAGACCGATGCGATTTTCTCGCCGAATTTCCCTGCGAATTCCGTGAATAGGTCGCCGACCTTGCGCCACAAGTCCGTGAATAGTTTTCCAAATGCGCTGAATAGTGCGCCTAATATCTGCGGAACGGCTTTCACAAGACCCATGAACAATTTGACCGATGCTTCAATAATCATCATGATGTTTTCGGGGTCGGTCAAGAATGCAACGAGCGATTCGATGATATTCGGGAGCGCATCGACAAGGGCTGTGATGATTTGCGGAACTGCTTCCACAATCACGAGCAATAATGTGATGCAAGCTTTCAACAATGCTTTCAATGTTTCAGGTTTCGTCAAAACATCAATGATTGCGAGAACGATTTGCATGAATGCCTCGATGATTGTCGGCAACGCATCAATCAAGCCCTGAATAACTTCAAGAATCGCTTCAACGAGCATCGGCACGCTTTCGACAAACACTTGCAACAATGTCGGCAACGCTTGAACGATTGCTTGCAACAAACCCTTCGTTGCTTCGAGAACCGCAGGCAACAATTGTTTGATAAGGTCAGGAATCATTTTGATGAGTGTCGGCGCAAGTTTTGACACCACTTTGACTGCGCCCTGAACTGCGATTGATATGCGAGGAACGAGATTCTTGCCGAGCGCATCAACCGACTCAATGAAGTTGTCGATGAGCTTGTCAAAATCTGCACCGTCATCCGCCATCCCTGTGATGAGATTTTTCCATGCAGACTTAGTCATGTTTAGCGAACCCGTGATGGTCGCCATCGCTTCCTTCGCTGTCGTTCCCGTGATGCCCATGTTTTCCTGAATTGCGTGAATTGCATTGAACACGTCATCGAGGTTGCTTATATCATAATGCACGCCAGTCAGTTTTTCTGCATCAGCAAGCAAGCGTTCCATTTCGGTCTTTGTGCCACCATAGCCGAGCTTGAGGTTGTCGAGCATCGTGTAGTTTTGTTTTGCAAAGCCCTGATATGCGTGCTGAATCGATTCCATTGACGAACCCATTTTGTTCATGTTGTCCGCCATGTCTTGAATCGCCATGTCTGTGATGCGAGATGCTTCTTTCGTGTCGCCATTCAACGATTGGAGCAACGATGCGCTGAACGCTGTCGCTTGTTCCATGTATTCGTTCGCCGACAACCCAGCCGTCTTGTATGCGACTTCCGCATATGCCATCACGTCTTTCGCCGAATCTTTGAACAACGTTTCAACACCGCCAGTCAATTGCTCAAAATCTGCGTATGCTTTGACCGCTGAACCTGCAAGCCCTGCAATTGCGCCTGCCGATGCCGTTGCGCCTGCGATGATAGTGCCTGCAAATACTTTTGCACCTGTCTTGCCGATTGATGCGAGATTCGATGCGAATGCGCTTGTCTGTTTCTTTGCATCTGCAAGACCAGTTTTCAAGCCCTTCGTATCGACTGTGATTTGATATTCAATCTGTCCTGCTATCGCCATTATTGATTGACCCTTTCAAGATGTCGCTTCATACCTTCATTGAAGGTGCGTTGCGACTCTGATTTGTTCTTTGCAAATGCCGAACCAATTGCTGTCGTTGTCATCACGCCATCATCAAGCATATGAGTTGATTGGACTTTGTGTCCTGCCTCTAAAAGCGCAAACATTTCTTCCCATGTGATTTCATCGTTGCGAACTGCGACAACTGCTTCCCATCCATACATCAGCCCGAAATCTGCGAGCAGAAACATCTCGTTCGAGATTTTGTTTCGACTCCCATTTGGTGCGGTGCGTGCTTTGAACCTTTCGACCATTTTCTGTCGGTCGTCAGGTCGCATCAGGTCAAGCAGATTCTTCATTCAATGCTCCCATGATTTCGTCATATACTTTTTGCGTGTTTTCGATTCCGAGCGAACGGACAAGACGTTTTGTGTGCGAACCATCTTCGCCGTCATCGAATAATCCGCAATAGATTGATTCAATGCGCTCATTGATTCCGCCAATGGCTTCCGTAATCTTCGCCATCTCTGCAAAGAGTTTTGTTTTTTCTTCGTCCGTTTTGGCTGTTTCGTATTTTCCCCGAAGATTCAATGCTTCAACTTGATATTCGCTGATTTTGCCGATTTCTCTCGACAAATCGAGTTGTTCGCCTGCGCCGATTTTGCGCACCGTGTAGATGCGGTCATCAATCTTCGCTTTGACGGTCGTGATATATTTACTCGTTGAAATTGCAATTGCTTCTGACATTTGATTTAATTCCATTTGATAAATTTGCTATACAATTTCAATTTTGATTTCGACATGGGTGGCTTGAAGACCAAAAAACCACCTGCGAGGGTGGCTTTTTGTTGCGAATCTAGCTTTCTTCGCCTGCAACCGTTGATTCGGATGCAACATCGTAGTGCGAAACTTGCGTGAGGTCGCCAGTTCCGAGGCGGATGTAGCCGTTGTCAGTTGGTTGCATATAGATGGTGGTTTCAACCTGCAAGACTTCGCCTGCCGATAGGGTAGGGTTGAAGGTCTGCTTCACGATACCTGCGAAGATGTGAATGTCGTTGTCGTCATTCTTTTCGCAAACGTTGTGAATATTGATTGGCAAGCCCGTGCGAGTGGCGCAAGAACCATCGCCGAAGATGATGTTGCCACTTGCTTGCGTTCCGCTTGGCGCATTGTATGCTTCGCTCCACAAGTTTTCGAGATAACCGATATTTGGGAGGAATAACGTCAAAGTCGCTTCTGCGGTGGCAGGTTTGCCGAGTGGCATGACACGAGTTCCTGCCTGCGTGTTCGCTTCGGTCGTTGCTTCATCATAATTGATGGTAATGTCGCCGAGCAATTCAGCAGGAACAAGAACATCGCCGATGCCGACTTCGTAAGTGCCAGCTTTTAAGCTTTGAGTAGCCATTTTTGAACTCCGTTCTTTTTATTGATAAATTGTGCCAGTTGCCGTCCATATAATTCGCCCGTTGTCGTCAAGACCGCCGTTCGATATGGTCGAGCATGGCATGATTGTGATGTTTTTGACTTCTTCGGCGACTTCTGCGCCGTTGATTGAAACTGACGGCAAATTGCAGACACTATATGAGGAATTGAGGAAATCGACAATCTCTTTGAGTTGGCGATACCCTGCGACATCACTTGTGCCTCTTGAATACAACTCGAACGAGTGCATCAGGCGACTCCCACGATTTGTCGGGTTTCCGATTGAAGCGATATACACGCCAGTTTTCCCGAGTGTCATCTTTTGCCAAAACAGATTCGTGTCGATTGTTCCGAACCCGTTATTTTCCAAAAGCTTCAGTAAATTGAGTGTAATCATAGATAAAATTGAACTCCCCGTTTCGCTATTTCGTTTCCTGCTCGTTCGAGATAGTATTTGGTGTTTGGATGAAGGTTGTTCTCATAATGTCTTCGTCTTGCATATGGAACAGCGAATCCGCCGAAAGCGATTCTGACGGAATCCTTTTCCTTTTCGACTCGTCCATCCCTCAACAAATCGCCTGACTTATAAGGCGCATACATTTTTGCGAGGTTCAAGACCGAACTGCCCATCTTCGCAAGCGCATTGTTGATGTTCGCCGTTTCTTCGTTTATCACTTTTGCGGAGTTATCAACAAATTTGATTGACGTGATTTGCAATTCTGCCATTATGACTCAACCTCGGGCGATTCAGAGAAACTTGCCCTTTGAAGCGTGAATGTCAGATGTTCCACTTGTCCGTTGTCGAAATTCGTGCCACGAGTCATGTTCGTGATTTCATACTCAACGCCATCGACTCGCACGCCGTTGCCGATAATATCTGCAAAGTTTGTGAAGTCTTCAGGGTGCGCATGAAGCGTTGCAGAACTTTGAAACAATTCCATGTTGTTCATTGTTTCTTGGTTCTCACGCTGTTTGAAGATGCCCATGTGATTCGTTTCTTCCGTGATGATATTGCCAAAAACCTCGCCTCGACTGATTTCAAGGTATGTGTATTGAGTTTCTTGGAATACATCAAAAACGGTCATGATGGTAGTATCTCGCTTCCTCTTTTAATGTTCTGCCATACCGAATCGAGCATTGTGAATACTTCATGATAGTTGCGCCATTCGCCGATAGGGTGTTCGCATAGAAGTCTTTGCGGTCATTGTCGTAAGCAATCGAGAAATCTTCGACCTTCTTCGATGAAACTCCGACCTCATTCCCGTTCTCAACTCCGATTGCAACCGTCAAGCGTGCAAGGACAAGTTGAAGTTCAGTTGGTAGCGATACAACGCCCAAAATTTCCAACAACTCCGACAAGTCCTTCACGCATAACAAGTCCGCCAATCGTGATTCTGCGATTGCTTCCCAATCGTTGAATGCGTTCGATTCGGCAGTCGTCAAGGAACGACCGAGCAAGGTCTGTGCCTTTTGAATTGTGATATATGCCATCTCGTCATTCCTTTTTTAGTTTTTAAGATTCAGCCGTTGGGTAGCCAGCGAGGTTCTTGTAGCCCGTGATAGACCCTGCAACATAACGCTCAACGAGCATCACGTCTTGGTTCTTCGTGAGGTCAAAGTCGGTGCGGACAGTTGCGTTGCGCTCGCCTGCGAGGACATAAGAATCACGAGCGTAGGCAATCATGTCATAACCGCTGTTTGCCATTTCAGGAAGTTCGTGAATTTCATCTGCGCCTACGAATTCAGCAATATCTGCAACTGGGTAGTTCATGCCAATCAAAGCGATGCGAGCGTTGGTCATCCAACCTTCGCTAACAATCAAGATACGGCGAGAACCTTTGACTGCGCCACAAGTCTTGATGGCTTTGGCAATCTCGGTGTCGCCTGCATCAGCCGTAATAACGGTTGCCACGGCGTTTGCGAAGTCGCCCGTGTCGCCACTTTCAGCAGTATCGGCGAGGTCGCCTGCCATTGAGAACAGACCACGACCGTTCTGGTCAAGATATCCGCCAACAACTGCGCCGACTACGATGGCATGAGCCACACGACCTGCGAGTTCTTCGACACGGAAGGCGAGCAATTCGCCAGTTTCGTCATCAAATAGGTCTTGTAAATCAATAGGAAGTTTCTTGTAGATGCCCAAGCCCTTCAAATCACGGCGGATGGCTTCAAGCTCTTGGTCAACTTTGTCTGCGCCTTTGGCGTGTGCTTGTGCAGTTCCATAGGCGGTCGCCTTCATCGCATAAACTGCGCCCGAACGAACGCCGAGGGTGCGGAAGGTGTTCAAGATTTCGGCTTTATCAACCCAAGTCTTGAAGAAGATTTGCTCGATGCGAGCAGGCAAAATAGCATCGCCACCAATTGCCTTTTCTTTGAGAACGCCCGACCATTCTTTCATGATTTCAGCGTTCGTGCCACGATGGTGTTTCATGACAATGTTCTTGAAATCAACAAGGGCTTCCTTCGATTTCAAGTAGTCAGAACTTTTGACAGTCTGAACTGGGGAAGTTTTCTCAACGATTGCTTCCTTTGCAATTTCTTTGTCCATTTCTTCGGACTCCTTTTCTTCTGTTATTTCTTCGGCAGGTTCTTCAACCTTTTCAGGTTCGGTTTCTGCCTCAACCGTTTCGCCTTCGTCTGCCTGTTCTTCGGCAACTTTGGCTTCATCATCGGAGGATTCGACAACTTCTGCTTCCGCTTCGGTTTCCTCAACGATGGTTTCTTCAACCGCTTCAGGTTCGGTCTTTTCGACCTCGACTTTTTCGGCTTCTTCCATTTGTTCGCCTCCGAGCAGGGATTTGATGGCGAGCAATCTTGCTTCTCTGTTTGCGCCTCTAAATACAACGGACACCTCCAAGACTTCCGCATTTGAAATCACTTGCGTGTCGTAGTCATAATCGAAGTCGCTCATTGTGATTGAAAACGCATTTGAAAGATGACCTTCTTCAACGAGTGTGAGAATCTCTTGCGCAATTTCACGCTTCGAGAAACCTGCCTCGAAAACAAGTTCATCGCCAACATAGAACGCCTTACGCACGCTTCCGATGACATCACGAATATCTGCGGAATGATTCAACATCAATGGGATGTCGATTCCTTCCACGCCATTTTCGCCAATCTGCGAAACACGAATTTCGCCACCTGACTTCAATGGCAGACGGAGTGATGCAACATCGACACGCTCGCCATGACGGTCTAGTTGATTTGAAGAAGCAACAAATTGAATTCTGCGCTCGCCTTCGGCATCTTTGGTTTTGATGCCATCGATTTGCACAGACTTTGTTTTGATTTCTTCTGCCATGTTTCCCTTTTAATTTGATTTGATTCAACAAACCGCTCATTTGAGCATTGATTCGTCTGATTCTCATTTTTGAGAGTGGAGGGGTGGCAACAAAAAACCGCAGGCAAGGGTGGGCATCGCCTGCGGTATTTTCAATTATGATTCGCTTTTGGGTGGCACTTCTTTTTGTTCAAAATGATAGTTGATTTCGTCTGTTGTTGAACATGGCGTGATGACTTTCACGTTGAGGTGCGCTTTGCATTTTGAATTTGGGCAGACAAGATTCTCAATGATTGTCGTGCCTTTGATGTCCATGATATATCTGCCACAATGTTTGCAAGTGTATTTCATGGCTACATCTCCACCACGTCAAACACACATTGGCAATTTGGATGAGCATTCGGCGTGAGCATATCATCCCAATCGTTCAAATAAATTGCGCCATCAAATTCAAGTTTCGTTCCGATTGGCACGAACGCCTCGCCTGTTGCCACGATTGAGCCATTCATGTATTGGCAGAACTCGCATGGCTCGGCGGATGTGGTGCGCCACTTGAATCCGAATTTGCGCCCTGATACTTTTTGCAATTCTTTGACGGCATCGACTTGACCGAGATTGTCGGCACGATGTTCTTCTGTGTTCGTGATTCGGTCGATGCGCCACTTATTGTCCTTGATGGTGTTGCGAATCGCTTTGGCGAGGTCTTCCGCTGTCGTTGCGCCATCGCCGTTCTTCACAACATTGTCAATTGCGTTGCGAATCGATTGCGTGATTTGGTCGCTGAACGAATTGACCACCTCACTCGTGATTTTCTCATATTGCTTCTGCGCTTCGTCAGATATGATGTAATTCTGCAATTCAGGAATCGTGATTGTGATGCCGAAGCGTGCAATCGTGTCCTGATAACGTTTTTCGCCTGATTTGAGCATTCGAGCATACAAGAGAGCGAGCATCGCCATCTGCAACTTATATTTCGCTTCATCTGATGGTTCAGGAATCGGAATTTGCTCTGCTTCGTATTCATCAATCAGACCATCGCCGTTTTCGTCATACTGTTCAAGACCGATGGCAGATATTTCTTTAGATGCCAACTGCGAATCATTCAGCGTTGCGTTGATAACGCTCTGATAGTAGTTTGTAAGCAGTTGGCGTAATTCTTTTAAAGTCTTTTGGTCTGCCTCCTTGTGAATCTCATCATGATGATGCGAACAATGCGTTGGTGCGGATTTCATGACGGCGATTTCAGGCGAGTCTTCAACTTCATCGCCTTCATCCACATCAGGTTTGTCATTGATGATTTCGCCGTCATCGTCTGCGCCTTTTTCAAGCAACTTGTATGAATTGCTGAACTCAAACGCATCGACAATCGAGTCGAGCGAATAGCCACGGTCGAGCATTTGGCTGATAATATCTGCCTCAACTTTCTTCGTTTCGGCTTCAATCTTTTCTTCTTCCGCCACGTTTGGCACGTCTAGGTCGAATGTGATGGCAAACCCAAGACCGCCTGTGATGCGATTCATCTCATGCGTGAAGCGTGTCCAAATCTTCGTTGCGAATGGCTTGATTGTGTATTCGATGAACACTTGTTGGTCGATGCGAACGGAAGCATAGCCCTTGTTCTCATTCACGCCACGGACAGAAGCAGGCACGCCGAAGGTCGAGTCAATTTTGTCATTGACCTGCTTGAATATCGTGTCGAGCGACATATCCTTGTTGGCTTGTGCAAACGGAATCCACTCAATCTGTGCAGGTGCGACCTGTCCTGTGTCGCTTGCGATTGGGCGGTGGATATATGCAACGTTATTGTTATTGCCTGAACCTCTGAATTTCTTCTGCATCGAATCAACGATGTCGTTGAACGCTTCTGCGGTCGGTGCAGTTATGATGAACTCGCCTGACGGAACTGCGCCATTCTCGAAATGACCTGCCTCATAGTTGGCGATGAAGTCATCGATATTTGCCCATTTTTGAACCGCCTGCGTTGGCGAATAACCTGCATCGAGGTCGTTAGGGTCAAGCCCTGCGTAGAGTTCAACCACGTCCTGCTCGCTGAACTCGTGTTTGAGGTCTGCGGTCTTGTAGAACTTATGACCATCAACGGAACGGATTTGGCATCCTTCGAGGAACGTGAATCCGCCGATATTGTCAGGCGTGATGCCATCGCCACCTGCGACCAACTCGCCTGATTCATAGTGCCACACGAGCAAATAGACTTTGCGATGTGTGAGCGTGCCAATCGCCAACGCTTCACGGAAGTCGGTCGAACTCATTTGCTGATTTGGATGATATATCTTATCAAGCAACGGCACTTTTTCGAGTGGCTTGCCGTTCGAGTCGATTGCGTATGGACGAATCTTGACGAACTCGTTCGCAATCTTGCTGACCGATGGGTAGATGTTGTCATAGGCGATTCCCTTTGCGAAGTCGTATGTCAGCGACCCATGAAACGGAATCCCTCCATGATATTGGTATGATTTTTGAGCCATGACATTGGTTGGCTCGTTTTTCTTATCGCTCATTTTGAGCATTGATTTGATTTTGTCGAACATACCTTCATTTTTTGCGGAACAAGGGTGGCATCAAAAAAGCCACCACATCGGGTGGCTTGATTTTATTTTGCACTCCAACGTGCCTGAATTGCGTTCTGTGCGATTTCTTTGCGTGAGTTGGGTGTTCTTGTGGCATTTGCCTTCCGCCCACGCTCGAAGCGTTCCAAACGCCTGCCAACGGCAAGGGCGATTTGGGCAAGTGCCGTTTTCTTGTTGTCCGATAGTTCAGGCAACTCAACGAGAATTGCACCGTTCTGTTTCAAGTGGTATTGAGTCGCCTGTTCTTTCGCCACGAGCGACAACTTGCCGTCCTTCGTGATGATTGTTGCGCTGTCCTTGAATAGTTCGATGCCGTTGCTGTAATCGAGCATCATGGCGATGCTGACGGCGATTTCGTAGTCTGTCATTGTTGTTCCTTCTTTGCTTTTTCGATTTTCTTTTCCATGTCGAGGAAACACCGCCAATATGAGTATTCGCCTCGCCTCACTTCGTCATCGTTCGATTCGTTTTCAAGTGCGTGCAAGATTACTCTTGCTTGATTCTCGGTCAGTTCAACTTTGATGCGTTTCATTTATGCCTCCTTTTCCAATCGTGCGACGAATCGTTTCAGTTTTGCGACATCGCTTCGCCAAATCTTCGGTTCTTCTTCTTTGAGCGTTTCATTCACATGACCCCACTCGAAGTATGTTGAGAGCAGGTATTTCGCCTCTTTGAGGATGTCTGCGTTCGTCTTGTATTCGGCGAACTCCTCTGGCGCATCTCGGTCATCCCTATAACCGAGTGCCATTTCTTGAAGTTCCATGAGTTTTTCAAGATTGCGTTCCATTTTGTTGATTCCTTTCGTGTGTTATTTGCGTTTCTTATTTCATAATGTCTAAGTGTTTAGTATATTCGAGAAGGTCTTTGAGTTCTCTGTCGATTTCTACGCATTGTTCGTAGATGTCTTTATTCTCAAAGTTCTTCACTCTTTTCATCTGCTTTGCGTTGCGTTCGAGTCTGACTTCGATTTGCTTTTTGAGTGCTTCGTATTTATTCATTTTGGATTTCCTTTCGTTGTTTATACTTCCATTATACTCCAATGGGGTATATAAGTCAATAGGTTTTTCAAAGATTTTTTGACTTTTTTTTTGGAGTTTTCCACAGGTCATGCCATTTTAGCGCATTTGCGCATATTGAATCGGCTTTCGTTCCATATCTCGGACGGCGTAAGCGAGCGCATCCATGATGTGGTCGTTCCCGTCCTGTGGTTCGTCTATGATTTCGCCTGTGCGCTTCTTGCGCCAAGCATAGGTCAGATATTCACGTTCGAGTTCGGTGTCAGTTCGCAAATAGTGAATCTTTCGGCGCATGACGAGTTCGATGTTGTATCGCTTGCCGTTCATCTTCTCGCCTGCCGTTTTGTTCGAGCCAATTGCTCGCAGACCATTTGCCTGCATCTCGGCGATGATTTCAGGGCGTGCGTTATCACAGACAAATAGTGAATCAGGCAATTTCCGTAGTCTATCTATCAAAACAGGGGTCAAAATCTTGATGTCGCACAATTCAGTTTTAAGATAGAGCGACTCGTCCTCATCCTCATAGACCGCCACGACCGCCGTTGGGTCGTTGCTGAATCCGAAATCCACGCCATAGCGTTTCAGGACGGCTGTTTGCGGAATATCATCAACAGGAATCCATCCTTCATACACGTTGCCCTCCAATGAGCCGATTTCGCCCATGCCATACACTCGCCACCAATTCGATGTGCCATCGCCTTTGCGGAGTTCGAGCGTGTTTCTGATGCTATCGCTCAACGCTTCGTTGTCCAAATAGTTGAGTTTGACGAAATCCACATCAGGGCGTGTCAGCAGGTCGTGCGCCCAAAACTGGTTGACAGGGTTGAAGTCGAGTGTGATTTTCTGTTCGGTGCGAACTTCCAACTGGTCAAACGCTTCCTTCGTGATGCGGTTCGCCTCGTTTATGAATAATCTATCTCGGCGTGCGCCAAGCGCATCTTCCGAGTCTGCTGAATAGAACTCAATGATTGACCTGTTCGGCAACGTGAGCGTTGAATAGGTTGAGTTCCACTCGGCAACATCCCACACGTTCGTTTCATGACAGATTTTGATAAAATCTCGCATCGCACCATGTCGCAGGTTCGGCATCGTGTCTGACATGATAGTGGTCAAAATGCCGTCCTGCATGATTGCCTCATTTAGTTCATCAAGCAGGATGTCATAGGTCTTGCCTGCGGACGTTCCGCCCTGCACAATCCGAATGCGTTTTTTGAGCGCACGAATCTTGCGCAGGGCGGTTGTTTCTTGAAGTGTCATTTCTTGTCATCCATCGGCAGAATCGGCTTCAACTCAATGTTGCGATTCTCGTTGATTTGTTTCGGCAAGCCATAGACCTGATTTGCAAGTTGTGTGAGCATAGACAACTTGTCTGATGATTTCATATCAATATCGAGCAGGACTTCCGCCGTTGTGCGCTCGACCTTGCTTGCCTTTGGGTCATTCAGGACGGCAAAGAGTTCCGCCTCGTCCATCGTGAGCATCTTTTCCCATTTGTAGCGCAACGTGTCCTCTTTTTTCCATGCGCCGTTGTGCCTGCGTTCAGGATATTTCTCGAAGCCGTCAGGAGTTGGCACACCGCCACGACCGACACTTGGCTTCCGTTGCTTTGTAGGGTTTTTATGTTCTGACATTATTCTTCCTCCTACACCATGCTCGCATACAACATCATCACAATCACGAAGATGATGCCGATGACAATTTCAAGCACGCCAAGCACCTTCGCCCATGCGCTTCCTTTGAGGGAAAGTGCGCCCAATACGATTGATGCGATGCCCATAATTCCGCCCATGAGGAAGATGCCGACAAATATCGTGGCAAGCCCTGCGATGGCGCATCCATTTCCTGTTTGTTCTTGATTGTTCATTCTTTTTCCTCCAAACCAATGTTTTGATATAACTTCGACTTTCGATGCTCACGAATGATGCCTTCAACCGCATCGATTTTTTTCTGTTCTGCTTTTCTATTTTTCAGCGACCAATACAATGTCAAAAGCACCAAGTCCTGATATTGAAGCATCACTTGTGTGATGTTGTGGCAGATGCTCTGCTCATTGTCGAAGTGCTTGATGATGGTCGGTTCTTTCTCGTGCCAAATATCTGATTCGAGCAGACATTTAATGCTGAACAATTCATCCTCGCCGAATTGCATCCCTGCTTTGAACCAAATATGATTGTCGAGCAAGAATTGCTTTTTGATGACCTTATTCCATACCATGCAATATGAGTTCGGCGGATTGTAGAGTGAATAAGTGCCTTTTGGGTTGTTTCGATGTTTCGTCATCGCCATTCGCCCATTCAATTCCTTATAGTGGTTGAACTGCACGAGATTCTTGTTGAGTTCTGTTGCTTTGAGCATCAACTTGATTGCGTTTTCGCAATATTCATCATCCGCATCAATGAACGTGATGAATTCGCCATGCGCTCGTTCGATGCCTGCGTTGCGTGCCTCCGATACGCCCTTCGATTTGTCTTGTCGAAAAAACTCAAAACCATTTTCGTCAAAATACTCTTTCAGAATCTCGGTTGTTCCGTCCGTTGAACCATCATCGACCACAATCACTTCCACGCCGTCCGCCATCTGATTCTTGATTGAATCAAGACAACGGCGAATGAAATCTTTCTCGTCCTTCACGGGCAAGATAATCGACAATTTAGTCTTCGATGTCGGTTGCGATTGTGTCATCTTTCTTCATGCTCGCTTTTTTGGTTTTGACTTTGCGTTCCTTCTTCATCGACACAACTTTCACATCCGTGTCTTTCACTTTTTTGACCATGATGTCATTCCAAATCTTGTCTTCGTCCTTCTTTGAGAACATCTCGATTCCCTCCTTCAAAAATCTGTCATATTGATATACGATTGCGCCCTTATTCGTCTGCACGACCACGAATGGCAGTTTGATGCCTGCATTCTGTTCAATTGCATCTGCATATCTGCGCCATCCTTTGTCGAGTGGCACACGATACGTTTTGAACTGATACAACGGCAGACCGAGCGAGATGAACCATTGATGAAGCGGTTCATATTTTTTGCTTCTGCAAGTGTAGCATTCATTTAGATATAACTTAACGCTTTCGACTTCGACCATTCTTCCTCCTTTCATTTTCTTTTTTGATGTTTCGATATTCTTCGGCAATCGTGCCAATCAAGGCGATGATGACAACAACAATCAAAAAGCCGATGAATACTCCGATTGCGAATTTGATGCCTTCCCATATCATGTCTAGTCCTCCTTGTTTCGATTTCTGCCTTTTGATGGCAAGATTTTGATTTTCTTCCCTTCGAGATTCGGTTGTCGGGCGGATGCGATTGTGATGTCGTATTTGACCGCCGTGTTTGCGATGAACGAATATGTCAAATGCTTGTTGTGGCGAAGTTTCTTGCTGAATGGCTTGAAATTGTTTGTGCAGAAGTTTCGTTGAATGTGAAACCACCGATGGAACACAACCCAATTCCCGAATGTAGTTTTGACGTATATCGTGCGAGCATCCCAAAAAATAATCGTGAGTCCATCAACCTCACGAATTCCAATGTGTGAATCTCTCGCCATTCGCCTTGCCTCCCATATACGCATCAATGATGGTTTTGCACGCATCGAAGCCGATTCCGAAGTCTGCATAATAGCCACGACTCCGCAACGCTTCAATCATGTCTGCCTGTTCTTTGATGTGGTCGTTTGCGACCAGTTCCCCGTTGCGTTTGACGATTCGAGTGCCGTCTTTTTTGATTTCGATGAACAAGCCATTCCACTTGCCAATCGGTTCGCAGATTTGAAAATCAGGAAAACCCCTGCGCCCTGCGTTCTGACGTTTTTGTTTGATTGCTTGCAGACGTGAAAGATGTGCGCCCGAACCGAAATCACTATGAAATAGTGCATCGGGGTATTTTATTGCCACATATCTTGCGACCTGCTCTTGAATCATTCCCTCTGTCATGGCATCATCCTGCGACTAGCACAATGACAATCATGATGATGAGGCAGATTCCGATGAACAATGCGCCTGCGACAACCGCATCGTCATCTTGTGTGTTTTTGCGTTTTTTCATTTTCGTCCTCCCTTTATTTCGACCGCACCGATTCAAGATTTCCCTTGTTTCGGTGTCATGAGTGCATCGGGTGCGATATTAAGGTGGATGTTATTGTTTGCACCCTTTGCACATAGAACTACAATGCTGAATCGCAGACTCCCTGCCTGTTTTTCAGCACGTCAGCTATCATGTCGGCTCTCAACTCCGACACGATAGCCGTGAGGTATTATGAAGGCGATTGCAGAGATTCCCCTGCGCTTCGCCATAACGAGTCGGTCATGCAACGGAACGAACATTCCTCAATATTCCGACTCGATATGCTTCGTGTATGAATAAAAAACTCCCATCTTAAAAGTGAATTCGGAGTTATGGAAAACCAAAATATACTTTGATAAAACATTCTAAAAGCGACACGAAGCTCTGTTTGTTTTAGGAACTCGCCAATGTTTAACGTCTTTGACGATAAGACAAGGTATCATTCAAAGATTGTTGGTTCGCCGTATAAGAACAGGGCGGAATCGTTCAAATCATCATTCATCGTGATGCTCCTGTAAGACCCGTGTGATTCGTCCGCCATTGAACATGATTCTGTCCATTTTATGGGTGGCAAGAGTATCGAGTGCGTGCAGATGACCCATGACGGCATCGTAGTCTTTCGATTTGAAATCGAAGCAGAACATGACTTTGTTCTCGTTAGCTTTCAAGAACGAACCGAATGTTTCGCTCGCAGGAATGCCATCGAAATTGAAGGATGCCTGCTTTGCTTCCCTCACACGAATGACTTTTTGTCTTTCAAAGTCTTGGTATGTTTTGCTCCGACCGATGCGCTGAATCGTATCATGCGCCCAATGGACGGTTGGATTCTTTGCAATCTGATTTGCTTTGAATCCTGCATCAAACATCGATTTGATGCGCTTCCACTCGGATTCATTTAGTTTTCTGCCTGCTCGATTGCGTTTCGTTTGCATTTTTACCTCCTTTTTTGCAAATAGTTTTTCGAGTATCATCTTTCGTATTTCCCCTTATCTTTGAATTGGTTTCTGACATATCTGCCAATCTCGCTCGTTGTGAATGCATTGTCGTCAGACGACAAATAAGTTGCATCTTCAGGAATATTCCGATTCCGCAAGATTTTCGTGTCCTTCATATCGATTCCGCCAATCTTCCAATAGTTGCCATAAATGACACGGAACATCGGCGATTGGAAACGTTTCAAGACCGTCTTCATCTTTTCTCGATTCACGAGAATCGGCATATGCACCGCATAGTTATTCATCGGCGCATCAGGGCAGATACGTTCAAGTTCTTTGACCATCTGTCGCAATTGCGCTGTGTATTGGCTCGGTTTGTCGTAGTTTCTGCCCTCGATTTGAATGATGCGCTTGTAGATTGAGCCGTCATAGATTGGCTGATATTCTGTCGGCTTATGCATCACGAAGAAATCGTCATTGAATAGCCAAAAATCTTCTGTGATTTGCTTATCATCGCAAACCTGCATCAACATATTCCGCACCTTTTCCCATTTAGTCGTGCCGACCTGTCTGACCGACACGAACCTGTCGGGCATGATGTCGTTCGGCTTTCCGCCGTAGATGCACACGCTTCGACATGGGAAATTTTTATCAACCGAGCGCAACGAATATCTCAATTCCTCATTCATCGGCGAGTTTTTGACAAAATATACAACATCAAATTCATTCGTCATGCTAGTTTGCCCTCCGCTTCTTTCAGTTCTTTCAAAACTTGTTTCTTGACCATCTTCAATGCCCTGATTTGTGGCATCAAATCCACACGATTCAAGAACCAATAATGCGTTCGCAATTTATCGTTGATGAATCGAGGGTCGTATAAGAACACGATGAGCATTTCCAAGTCCTGATTGACGAGGAAATAGTTTGCGTATTCGGTCGAGTATTCAATCGGCGGTCGGTCATCGTATATCGCTTGAATGTGTCGGCTCGATGCGAGGCATTTGATTTCGATTGCGATTTTCAAATCCTCTGTGTAGCCGTCAGGCGATTCGATGTGATTTTTGTCGAGTTCCCACACGTTGCCATGAACAAATTCGATTCCAAGTTCATCGGAAGCCACCTCCAACGCCTCCGATTCAAGTGCTTTCCCACGCTCCACGCTTGACGATAAATCGTCCGAATCGGTCAAACGCTCTGCTAATAATTCATAGAATCCGAGCAGGTGTTTTGACGTGTCGAACATCTCGCCATCCTTGCGTGATTTGGCATATATCGAGCCAATCTTCGTTCCTGTCAGCCGACCTTCTCGCAATTGCTTCCAATCGGCTGACCCTTGCTCTATCTCGATGACTTTCATTGTTTGAGTTCTTCCCTGCGCTTATTGAACATTTGGCTGATGGCTTGCGCCTGCTTCGCTGTCATGTGTGGATTCTTGATTTTCAGCTTGTTGCCATAATCTGCGAGCGATTGCTCATCATCTATTGCTTCAAGCGTTTCTCGAACCTCATCGAAGTTGAGTCGTGTGCCGTTTGCCTTCGGTTCTTCATTTTGTTGCGCAATAGCGTTCGCAACTTCGTCCGCCGAAGCATACTCGCCACCTGCCAAGCCGAAGTTCGCCAACGCCCTTCCGATTGCGCTCGTTTCGCAGTTTTCAAGTGCGCTCGTGCGATTGATTTGACTCGCTTGGCGATTTTCTTCTGCGTAGCCAGTCGCAATCGTGATTTGGTTTTCGTTTAAAATCTCGGCTTTCATCACGACTGACTTTTCGTCAATCGAAACCAATGATGTGATGATTGCCATTTTGATTCCGTATTCTTTGCGGAATTCATCGACACGTTTTGCAACGGTCTTGTAGTTTTTGCCGTGAATATTCACGACTCCTGTGTCTTTCATAATATTCCTCTCTATGCAAATTCGTAGTTCAAGCCGTCAATCGAGCCGTCTGCTTTGCTTTTCTTTGGAAGCATCGCTTCACGGTCTTGGCGGTCTAATGTGCGAACAAGCATTCTGTCGGCTTTTCGATATTGGCGAGTTATGCGCCACAAATCTCGATAGTCTTTTCTGCTCAATTGCGAAACAGCTTCCACCATCTCGGCAAATGATTTTGATTTCTTGCTTTTCATTTTGGTTGCCCTCCTTTTCAAGTGTTTTGTTTTAGTGTTTAGCTTTCCCCCTGCGTGAATTCCGCCCTCCCTTTGCGCCTGCAATTCGTGCGAGTTCAGGGTTCGAGGCGAATCCGCCTGTGTGTCCGTTTTGACCGCCTTTGCGACCAATGTTTGCGTAGTAGTCCTCACCATATTTTGCGAGGTTGGTGGCACGAGCTTTCATGCCACCTTCCTTTGTTCCTGCCATCTATTTGTTTTCCTCCTGTTCAAGATGTTGGTCATCTTCGTTGGTTAGTTCATCCCAGTAATAGACTTTGATTTTGCTCATGAGAAAATCGCCTCCATGCGGTTGTGAAACCATTCCATTGTGTCTTTGTGAATTTCATCAAGTTCGGCATCGACCTTCGACCAGTCGATTCCTTTCTCAATTGCTTTCAATACCGCAGGGCGGATGATTGCGAACGTTGCATCGTCATTCATCCCGAGCGTTTCGCTCATGAATTCCTCTGTCGCTTCGTCAGCGAACGATTCGAGAAGTTCTTGTCGGCGCATTTCATCGCCGTTGAAATCGTCAAATTCAATGATTGCATCAACGATTCTGCTTTCGAGTGTTTTCATGCGTTTCCTTTCTGTTAGGCAATAAGTAATGCGATATTTAGCACAATCTCGGCGATTGCGATTCCGATGATTGTGGCGATGAGCGGATGCTCATTTGCAAATTTATAGATGCGTTCCATTATTGATTGCCTTTCAATTTTAAATATTGTTTTTTCCAATAGTTCATCTGTTGGTCGCAAATTTTGACCGTTTCGATGAGTTCTTTTTTTGTCAAGGTGTTCAAGCCCTTGTAGTTGGTAGTCGTTTTCATGTTCGACCTCCTTTCGTTTAGTGTTTGTTTTTTGTTGCGTTCCGAATTGTTAAGGCGAGCAGGCGTTTGCTTCATAGATATTGCCTCGCCGATTTTATTGAAAAAATCGCCGTTTGCAGGCGATTGATTTGTGCGACATTTGACTTTTTTAAGAAATGTTATACTATGCATTGTGCGACTTCACACATTTCTTCCAAAGTCGATTCCTCAATCGACTGATTTGCTCTGCTTTTGAATGTTCTATCGTTTGATTTCCTTCAAACTGATTCTATATTATCACACCACTAGCATAATGTCAATAGATTTTGCAAATTTCGTTCAAAAAAGTCCGATTTCTCGGACTCTGTATCTTATAATCTCGCAAGAATTTTTTCTTTCCAATTCTGTTCCTCGCCATAATTCGGGCGAAACGGGGAAGCACCGAAGACGAATCGGGAATTCGAGGGAAGCGATAGAATCGCTTGATATGCAATTTCTGAAATTTGCGCTTCCCTTTGTCTCATGATGATTTTGCAATCTTCAATTTGATTCCATTCGAGAAGCATCAATTGTCGTTCAGACAATCTCGCTTCATGTTTTAAAAGTTCCGCCGTTAGCATCCGACACAATCTTTTGTAGTTGGTCATAAATTTCCTTTCGTTTAGTTATGACCGCACCTGCGTGAAATTATTTGTCGCCAAATAGTTTTTCACGAGCTTCTTTCATAGCTTGCGATGTCTTTGCTCGGTCTTCGTCAGTTGGTTCGTCATACACGGGCGCAGATTTGCGATATAACGTGCTTATTTTGCGCTGTGTGGCGTTTTTCGCATCAACTCGGGTCTTGAACGCTTCCAACTTGCCAAGCTTGCCAAATGCGCCATATAAGTCCGCAAACGATGCAACCATTGGCGCATAAGGTTCGAGCGATATTTGCGCCGAATGTATCAAATCAACCACATCTTTTGCGCCTGCAACGCCTTTCTGCCGAATCAGCGTTGCACAAGCACGTCTATTGACGGCGTTTTGCGATGGCTTCGAGCCGATGCGTTCCTGCCAGTATCGCATCAACTCATTCACATCCTTGTTTCCAAATTCCTGCTTTGACGGCTTGTCGTCTATTGATTTATCAATAGTTATACTTTTATCTATACTTTTTATTATGGAGGACATTTTTGTCCTGTCAGGGAGGACATTTTTGTCCTGTCTGCTAGGATAATTTTGACACACTTGAATCAATCGAAAGCGACCATTGAATCCGCAGTTGCGGACAAAACCAAGTTCAATCAAGTGAGAAATCATGCGCCTAACCGTCCGTTCGGTTCGACCGATACGATTGGCGAGCCATGCGTTCGATGCATAACATTGACGGAAACCTGCAATCTCGCCATAGAGAATCTTTTCCATTGGCGAGAGTTGTTCGCATTCCATGACCTCCGCAGGAATCCAAACGCCTGTATATTCTTTGACAGGCGCATCAGGGTTGATTTGTGATTGCAT